>Ga0208373_1000607_pt1 | contig 59113 bp, 49 predicted proteins | sample RifOxyC2_FD_184036 | JGI IMG/M metagenome (GOLD analysis project Ga0208373, IMG submission 184036) | Soil microbial communities from Rifle, Colorado - Rifle Oxygen_injection C2 (SPAdes) | ecosystem: Environmental > Terrestrial > Deep subsurface > Rock core/Sediment | place: Rifle, Colorado...
TTTTTCCTCTTTGTTGTTGTGTTTTTATTTTTCACCTATTCGGTGATTTTTATTTCACAAAGATAATCCCTATTTATCGAAAAACCTGAGACTTTTTTAACTTCCTATATCGGAGTTGAGATTAATGTTATTTAATTTGTTTATGAATTAAATACTGCGCATTGTTATGGATGTTATATGAAACCGGTGGTATAAAAGATAAAACAGAAAAGTGAATTGAAAGAAATGAATATGTTTTTGAGGTTTTCACGTTGGAATAAAAGAATTGGTGAGAAGAAAATTAACATATTCTCCCCCCCCCGCGCAGATGAAGAGCCAGTAATGAGTGTGAGTATTTATTCTTCAAGTGAAAGCTTACCCCACGTCCATACCTCTTTACTTTTCCAATTGAAACGTAAGTTAATTTTTTAATAGAGTCAAATTAAATTTTATTCTTCTTTCAATTTTTTTGCTACTCCTAGATAAACTTAATCTTTAAACTAACTATTTCCGATTCACTTCCAAGACGAACTGGCGGACCCCAAGTGCCAACTCCGCAAGAAACATAATAATGAGTGTTACTTTTCTTTTTATAACCCCAGCTTACTTCGTAAATCATTTTTGTAATTAAATTTAAAGGAAACATTTGTCCGTGATGTGTGTGTCCTGATAATTGAAGGCTTACTCCATTTGCCTCTGCTTCTTCAAGCTTTAAAGGAGTATGATCCAACAAAACAATGGGATAATTCTTATCAATAGTTTTCATAATTTCTTTCAGAGATTTTCTTGGTTCACCAGTGAAGTTGGATTTACTTGCATCATCTCGAGCAGCTAAAACAAAACTATCGGCGACAAGTATTATTGAATCTCTTATCAAAGTTATTCCATTTTCGGTGATGAATTTACTCGTCCCGTTAATTCCATTTATAAATTCATGATTTCCTGTTGATGCAAAAACTCCATATTTAGTTTTTATTTTAGACAATGATCCCCCGATTCCCTCAAGTTTTAGTGTCTCTGCTCTTTCATCGACAAAATCGCCTGGAATAAAAACAACATCGGGATTTAATCCGTTTATTTTCATGACAATTTTTTCAAGCCACTTTTCATCGTTGATAACTGAAAGGTGTAAGTCGGATAAAACAACAGCATTCAATTCTGTTAATGCACTTTGCTTTCTTGGCATTTCTAAGATTAATGATTTGACTGAGATTATTCTTGTGTTTAAGTATCCAATCAAAATTATGATGCTTGAAATAATCACAATAGCCATAAGCAAGTATTTTTTGGCATCTTCATAATTAGTCGTTATGATTCGCGGAAAAATGTTGAATTGCCAGTTTAATAATCTTAAGAAATCAACTATTACAATAGATAGAAAGAAATACAGCATAAACGCAAACCAGAATGATCCGATCCAAATCATAGCATCATAAATAAAATGTGGGATTTTTCCATCAAGAAATTTTGCTGCAAGGTAGGACAAAACCGCAATAATAAATATTACAGCATAATATGGCTTAAGGTAAGGTAGAGTTGAAAGTGCTTGCCAGCCGCGAATGAAAATGTAATAATTTACCGCAGCATAAATCGTAAAAAATATTGTGAAGAATATTACCATACTATTTAGTTTTTTTAAACCTTAATGATTGGTCAATAAGTTCCATAAGTGCCTCTGAGTCAATAGCACACAGATGACACTGATTAGACTGATTAACGCAGATATTTTAATTATACTCATCCCAGCTTTTAATACTCAAATCAGATATTTTATAACGCTTAAGTGCTTTGATAAACCTTTTTGCAAATTGAATGTTGGTGATTAAAGGAATATTCAAATCAATTGCTTTTCTTCTGATTGTATAATCGTTGTCAAGTTCAAATTTTTCTTCGTTCTTAGGAATGTTTATAACCAAATCAATTTTTCCTTCGCTTAGGTATGTCAATATGTTAGGTTCTATCTTATCCAATGGCCATTGAAGCACTTCGGCTTCAATTCCATTTTTGGCAAGAAAATCCGATGTACCTTTGGTTGCGTAAAATTTTATTCCTGTTTCGTAAAGTTTTCTGGTATCATCCAAAAGTTCTGCTTTATCTTTTAACGTTCCGGTAGAAAGCAATACTGCCTTTTCTGGAATTCGGTATCCGGTTGAAAAAACACTTTTCAGAAACGCCTCGTTGAAATCATCGCCCAGACATGCAACCTCTCCTGTTGACGACATTTCGACGCCAATGACCGGATCGGAACCTTTTAATCGTGTAAAGGAGAATTGAGAAGCTTTAACTCCTACATAATCCAGGTCGAAAGATGATTTATCGAACTTCGGTACTTTTTCACCAAGCATTAATTTTATTGCAATATCAATAAAATTTATTTTTAGAGTTTTAGACACAAACGGAAAGCTTCTTGACGCCCTTAGATTGCATTCAATTACCTTTACCTCATTATCCTTTGCAATAAACTGTATGTTAAATGGTCCGGTAATTTCAAGAGCTTCGGCAATTCTTTTCGTAATGATCTTGACTCTTCTCATAGTCTCAAGATATGTCCTCTGCGGAGGAAGTACAATTGTTGCATCGCCTGAATGAACACCCGCATTTTCAACATGTTCGGAAATTGCATAACAAAATAGTTTACCGTTATCAGCCACGGCATCAACCTCAATTTCGCGTGCGTCGGTAATAAACTTACTGATTACTACCGGATGTTCTTTGTTGATTTCAGTTGCCTTACGCAGATACTCTTCCAATTCATTTTCCGAGAGAACGATGCTCATTGCAGCACCGCTCAGAACATAGCTTGGTCGGATGAGGACAGGATAACTGACTTTGTTTGAAAATTCTTTTGCTTCACTCAAACTTGTAAGTTCTTTCCACTCTGGTTGATCGATGTCATAATTATCTAAAATTTGGGAAAACTTGTGCCGGTTTTCTGCATTATCAATTTGAGCAGGTGAGGTTCCTAAAATTTTCACTCCCGCTTTGTGAAGTTTAACAGCAAGATTATTTGGAATTTGTCCGCCCATCGAAACAATTAATCCGTCAGGCAATTCTTTTTCATAAATATCTAGGACACGTTCAAGAGTTAATTCTTCAAAGTAAAGCTTATCGCACGTGTCATAATCGGTACTAACAGTTTCGGGATTGCAGTTGATCATTATGGTTTTATAATTCAAACTGCCAAGTGTCATCACGGCATTAACACAACACCAATCGAATTCAACAGAAGAACCAATTCTATAAGCTCCGCTTCCAAGAACTGCCACTTGATTTAGCTGGGCAGTTTTAATGTCATCCTCATTTCCGTTGTAGGTAAGGTATAAGTAATTTGTTTGAGCAGGATACTCCGCTGCCAGAGTGTCAATCTGTTTAATATGAGGAATAATATTCCACTTCTTTCTGAGATTTCGAACTTCCATTTCAGTTGAATCAGTCAGCATGGCAATTTGAGTGTCCGAAAATCCTTTTTGCTTCGTTATTTTAAGAAGATCATAATCAACTTGCGGTAAAGATTTACCAGTTAATATTTTTTCAGCATCAATGATGTTCTTCATTTTGAAGAGGAACCACTTCGAAATTTTTGTCAGCTCATTAATTTTATCAACCGAGTAACCCTTCTGCATAGCCGAAGCAATTGCGAAAATTCTTTTATCTGTTGGTTTGGAAAGTTCCTCATCCAAGTTCTGAAACTCAAGATCATTGCAGACAAAACCCTTTAATCCTACATCAAGCATACGGATGGCTTTTTGCAATACTTCTTCAAATCCTCTGCCCAACGACATAACTTCACCAACCGACTTCATTTCAGAGCCAAGCTGAGTGCTTACAAGCTTGAACTTTTGCAAATCCCATCGCGGAAATTTTAATGCTACATAGTCGAGTGCGGGTTCAAAACAAGCTGATGTTTCTTTTGTAATGTTGTTTACGATTTCATTAAGTGCATAGCCTACTGCTAATTTTGTTGCAATGAATGCAAGCGGATAACCGGTAGCTTTCGATGCAAGCGCAGAACTTCTGCTTAGTCGTGCATTAACTTCAATTATTCTGTAATCATCTGAATTTGGATTAAGAGCATATTGAATGTTGCATTCGCCAACAACACCAAGATGTCTGATTAATCTTATACCAATAGAACGCAACTTGAAATTCTCCTGTGCTGATAAGGTCTGGACTGGCGCGATAACAACACTGTCGCCGGTATGAATTCCCATCGGATCAATATTTTCCATTGAACAGATTGTGATGCAATTGTTGTACTTGTCACGCACAATTTCGTACTCAACTTCTTTCCAGCCGTACAAAGATTCTTCAATTAAAATTTGGTTTGTAAATGCAAATGCACGTCGTGCTTTATCAATAAGCTCGGCTTCATTATTAACAATTCCAGAACCGAGTCCTCCAAGTGCATAAGCAATTCTAACCATTACCGGATAGCCAATTGATCTTGCGGCATCGACTGCTTCCTCAACATTTTGTGCGGTTTTGCTAACTGCAACTTTCAAACCTATCTCTGTTACTCTTTTTCCAAAAAGCAACCTGTCTTCTGTTGATTGTATTGCTTCAACGGGAGTTCCTAATACTTTTATGTTGTGTTTACTCAGTATTCCTTTTTCAAAAAGATCAACTCCAACATTCAATGCTGTTTGACCGCCAAACTGAAGTAAGATGCTATCGGGCTGTTCTTTCTCAATTACTTTTTCAACAAACTCTGTTTTGATAGGAAGGAAATAAACTCTGTCAGCAAAGTCTTCTGATGTTTGAATTGTAGCGATGTTTGGATTGATGAGAATAGATTCTATCCCGTCTTCTTTTAGTGCTTTGATTGTCTGACTGCCGGAATAATCGAATTCACCCGCTTGACCAATTTGAAGTGCACCAGACCCAAGGATTAAAACTTTTTTTGGTTTACCTTTTTTAATCATAATTTATTCTGTAATACTTTCGCCAATAAAAAAACTTATGCTGTTTGAAACTTTTGAATAAGGTGATAAGGTTGATTAATCACATATTAACCATTATTACTAAGGTCAGAAAATTTGAGTTGTTTGCAAAGGCATTAAATAATTTTTAATCCAATTTATCTGCTAAGTGAAGATTTAATGTTTGATTATTAAACCTCGTGTGACTTATTTCCAACCTTAGTAACAGTTCAAGTCACTACAAAAATTAACCTTATTATCTTATTACATACACCATGTTACTTATTATCGCTGTGTTCTTCAGAATTTCTTAATCACAAAGAGTCTTTTTAATTTAGCGTCCTCACGAACATATCAAAAATAAATTCACTGTCATCCGGACCTGGCGATGCTTCCGGATGAAACTGTGCTGCGAAGAATGGTTTTGAAATATGAATTATACCTTCATTTGTTCCATCATTATCGTTTATGAACCACTCACGCCAATCTTCCGGCAAACTTTCACTTTCAACCGCGTAACCGTGATTTTGCGATGTAATGTAACAGCGCTTTGTGCCTTGTTCGTTGCATGGCTGGTTATGACCGCGATGCCCGTATTTAAGTTTGTAAGTGTTGGCTCCTGCAGCAAGTGCCAAGATTTGGCTTCCTAAGCAAATTCCTAATATCGGAATATTTTTTTCTATAGCCCTTTTTGTGTTTTCGATAGTTGATTTGCACATTTTGGGATCACCCGGTCCGTTTGAAATTAAAACACCATCTGCCTTTTCTTTAGAAAAATCATAATCATAAGGCACTCTAAGAACCGAAATGTTTCTTCCGAGAAAAGCTTTGATAATGTTATTCTTTGTACCGCAGTCAACTAGAATTATCTTCTTCTTTCCGCGTTTGTACTCAGTTGGTTGTTTAATACTTACTTCAGAAACTAAGTCTGTAGCGTTGACATCTTCAAAATCAATTTTATCACTGTCAGTAAAAATTATTTTTCCGGGCATTGTACCTTTTTCTCTAAGATGACGTGTTAACATTCTTGTATCTATTCCGGTTATACCCGGAATTTTGTGTTCGATCATCCAATCAGAAAGTGATCTTTTCGAGTTCCAGTGATCTTGTCCTTCTGAATAATCGGCAACAATTAAAGCTCTAACATGAATAGCGTCGGATTCGAAATGTTTATAAAGATTATCCTCCTTTTCATTTCCCGGCACACCATAATTACCAATTAGTGGATAAGTACAAACCAATATTTGTCCGCGATATGATGGATCGGTCATTGTTTCGGGATAGCCAACCATTCCCGTGTTGAAGACGACTTCTCCGTTTGTGGATTTCTGGTATCCGAAACTTTCGCCGATGAATTCGCTTCCATCTTCCAGAATAAGTTTTGCTTTTGTTTTTGCCATTGTTCTGTGTAAAGATAAATTTAATAAGTTATGATCAAATGTAATTTCAAAAATATTGTCAGTCTGAGCCTATCGAAGACTGACGGTCACACTTCGACAAGCTCAGTGTGACAATTAGAATAAATTTTATTTAACTTACCTGTGAGATCAAAAAAATAGCCACTCGTTGAGTGGCTACGCTTGTAAGACTCTAAAATTATTTCAAATACGAGTAATGGTTGTAATAAAACTATCTTTGGCAAAGGTTCAAAATTTTTTTTTCAAATATATGTTAAAGAGAGGGAAGTAGCAATTCATTGGAGCAATTTTTTATATGATTGTATTAACTCAATAGAAATGTCAGTACTTAGAACTATTTAGAAATGTCAGTAGCTAACATAATTATTTAACACATAATGTGTTGCATTAGGGTAACGGAAGGAGGGCGTAGCCCGACTGGAGTTACCCTAATGCTGCACCTAAAGAATTCCTTCTTTTATCATCTGCCATCTTCTGATTCCATTTTCTCCATGGATGATCTTTCGGTGGCTTGTAGATCTTGTATCCTTTCTTAGTCGGTTTTTCTTTCAATTCCTCAAATGCTATTTCTTGTTTGTTAAAATATATATGCATCTGACCATTCAACCATCGGCTTACTGTTACATCTTGCTTTGGCCTTGGTAATGGTGATTCTCCTTTGAGTAATTGTATGTATCCACCATTCAGATTTATCGTATAATCATTCCTTACTTGTCGCGTTGTTTTGTAACAGAATATTTTCTCTAACTGATAACCATTTGCTGATCTATGTACGTCTGGAAGTTCTGGATTAACTGAGAATTTATCGTTAAACTCATCGGTAAAGAATTCCTTGAGATATTTGTTCGCTTCACCTATGCTCGATATACCTTCCCGCCTTAATGCCTTTATAAGTCGATCTTGCAGCGTTCTGTTAAACCTTTCAACCCTTCCCTTTGCTTGTGGCGATTTTGCAAATATCATCTCTATGCTTAATTCCTTCATTGCTCGCCCGAAATCTGTCAGTTTGCCCTCAGCATAGTAAACACTGCCTCTGTCGGTATAGATGCTTCTTGGTATTCCGTTCTTCTTTACGTATTCCCACATAGTTAACAATACATCATGTGTGTTCTCTGATAATACAAATTTCAGATACACTTTGCCCGTTGCATCATCTACACAGTTTATTAAACAACACTCAGCTCCTCGCCCCTCGAACCAATCGTGGTAACTCCCGTCAAACTGTAGCAGCTCTCCATAGCAGCTTCTTCTTTGTCTTTTTCTTCTATGCGGTCTCTTCTTTCTAAGCGATGTTGTTATTGCTTGTTGTCTTAACCATTTTCTTATTGTCTCGTGATCTACTGAAATATTGTGGTATTCAACCAACATCTCAGAAAATAATGTTGGCCCGTAATCCCAGTATTCTCTTCTGTATATATCTGTTATTTTTCTTTTCAGTTCCTCCGGGTAACCCCGGTTAGATGTTCTTCCTCTCAGCTTGTGGATTACTCCTTTCGTTCCTTCCAGCTTTAATCGTTTAATTATCCGGTAGACTTGTCTGGAACTTATTTTCAGAACTCCGGCAGCTTCTTCTAACGTTAGATTATCGCTTTCTATGCTGCTTAATACCCCTATTCTGTCTACTTCCTTTTGACTCATTGTCAGTATTCCTTCCATTTTCAGATTCTCCTTGCTTTGAGAACCCTAAATTTATTGCCTAGTTTACTGACATTTCTATTGAGTCGTATCTATGACATTTCTATGGAGTTATTACACAATTTTTTATATGATGTGCCCTCGTATCTTGTCCGGGCTAAATAGTTTTGTGATGGTTAGAAAAAAAATAAGAAGGGATTAGCAATCAGCACTAAAAAGAAAATATCTCTCAAAATATTCATCGTCGATAATTAAACCCTACAAGGTTTCTTAGCTTAATGGGAAGGCAAACCTCGGAGGTTTAGGTAGTATGTTTTATGGGTTGTAAATGCATTTATAGTGTATTTCTATTCCCCTATGGTTTTGATATATTTCCAGCAAGAATAGAAAAGGATTAAAATGTCAGAAACATATCAAGCAATAATAACCGGTAATACCATTCGCTGGCTTGTGCCTCCACCAAAAGAAATTGAAACCGGTAAGGAAATATCAGTGGAGATTACTGTTAAAACGAGTGATAAAAAAAACCTTGCCAGAGGTATCGCCATGTATAATTCTTTAAAAAATCTATCTAAACTAAAAGGTGTGATATCTTCAGTTGAAAATCCAGCTGAGTGGCAGAGAGAAATGAGAAAAGACAGAACTCTAGATAGATAAAATGTCTTTCCTTTTAGATAGTAATATCATTATTTATGCTTCTAAGCCCAATAATGAAGTTTTGCGTGAATTTATAAAGCAGAATGTTCCTTCTGTTTCTTTTGTAAGTGTTATTGAAGTTTTGGGATTTAACTTTACTAATAAAGAAGAACAAAAATATTTAGAAGAGTTCTTCAACAATTCAGATGTGCATCTTATTTCGATGGAGATTATTAAAAGAGCCACTTTGCTTAGACAGTTAAGAAAAATATCATTGGCTGATTCAATAGTTGCAGCCACCACTTTAGAAAACAACCTCACCCTAGTAACCCACAACACAAAAGATTTTGATTGGATCGAAGGAATTCAGCTGTTAGATCCTCTTTTGGAAAAGTAAACTATAATGGAAACCCGCGAGGATTTATTTCACTCACAAATTTCTCATATTTTCAAAAAACATTGAAAGGATTTGAGTAATCGCTACTGCAAAAAGAAAATCTCCCAAAACGTTCATTCTCGATACGAATGTAATACTTCACGATGCAACTTCAATCAGACAATTCCAGGAAAATAATGTTGTAGTTCCGCTTCCGGTTATTGAGGAACTTGATCACTTCAAACGTGGCAGCCAGGTAATAAATCTTAACGCAAGAGAATTTGCCAGAACGTTGGATTCACTTACTGGTAAAGCACTTTTCGATGGCGGAATTTCTATGGGCAAAGGTTTTGGAAAAGTCAGCATTGCAATTTCGAAAGGGCTCAATCCTGAGATAAAAGATATATTCAAAGAAGATAATTCCGATCATAGAATCTTGAGCGTTGCTTTCGACCTCAATAAAAGAAAAAATGGTTCTGCGGTTATTCTTGTTACGAAGGATGTTAACTTGAGAATGAAAGCAAAAGCGCTTGGTATTCTTGCTGAAGATTATACCACCGATCGGATTACAAATATTGAAGACCTCTACAGCGGAAAAGAAATAGTTGAAGATTTTAATGATGACATTCTAATAAAATTTTTTCAACCGCCCTTTGACGTCAATGCTAAAGAAATAGTTAAAAAAATAAAAGGTGAAATTCTTCCAAATAAGCATTATATATTTAAAAATAAATTTCGCTCGGTTCTTGCTTGTATTAATCAAGATAAGGACAAGTTTAGAAAAGTTGATAAGAATATAGTTTATGGAATAAAGCCAAGAAACGCCGAACAAACTTTTGCGGTTGATGCGCTCACTAATAATAATATTCCTCTTGTGTCTATGACAGGTAAAGCAGGGACAGGTAAAACTCTTTTAGCGCTTGCGAGTGCTCTTCAAGTAAGAAAAAGTTTCAGACAAATTTTTATTGCACGGCCAATTATTCCGCTTAGCAATAAGGATATAGGATTTTTACCGGGTGATGTACAGAGCAAAATAGAACCCTATATGCAGCCATTGTGGGATAATCTGCGAGTAATTGAAGATCAATTTGGTGAGAATGATAAACAGCATCAGCAGATAAATAATCTTGTTAAAGATGAAAAACTGGTTATTGAGCCATTATCATATATCCGTGGTCGAAGTTTGCAGCGGATATTCTTTATAGTGGATGAGGCACAAAACTTAACTCCGCATGAAATAAAAACAATCATTACAAGAGTAGGCGAAGGAACAAAAATTGTTTTCACAGGTGACATTTATCAGATTGATCATCCTTATCTTGATTCTCAATCCAATGGTTTATCATACCTGATAGATCACTTTAAAGGTGAAAAACTTTATGCTCATATTAATCTAGAAAAAGGCGAGAGGTCGGAGCTTGCTGAGTTGGCAAGTAATCTATTGTGAAAAATGGACTAAAGTCCATACGGTTTTCATATATTGGTTTAACCCCAGTCTTAAGACTGGGGTTAGCGAATATCTTATAGTATTTTGGCTTTAGCCCTGAATTTTAGAATTTAGGATTATGTCATACATAAAACAGGTATTATCCTCCACAATTAATCGTGAGGTTAGTATAGGTTATTAAGCGGTTCGACGAAAAAAAATGTTTTTAATCTGAAATGGATTATAAAAAGAAAGGAAACTTAAAATGAACTGGTTTTTGAAATTATCAACGGCTGTTGTCATAGGAATTCTTCTCACCGGCTGTATTGAGATGCATACTGTTATCACTGTAAAGAAAGATGGTTCCGGCTTAGTTGAGGAAAATATTTTTGTGGGAAAAGAAATCATCAATATGTTTAGGGAATTCGCATCTTCCTTTGGAGATTCTACACAACCTCAGCAGGAATTTAATCTGTTCGAGGAAGAAAAAATAAAGGCAAAAACTTCTGAGTTTGGTGAAGGAATTGAGTTTATTTCGATGGAAAACATTGTTACAGAAGAAAAGGAAGGTTACAAGGCAATTTATAAATTCAAGAATCTCAATCAGGTTAAAGTAAACCAGGATCCTTCGGACGAAATGCCGATGGCTGAACCCAAAGATGGAAGTGAAACAACAACCGAGTATGTATTTTTTAAATTCATAAAAGGCAAACCTAATAGAATAGAGTTTAAGCTGCCCGATGAACCTAAAAAAGATGAAAAAAGTATTGAACAAGCGAAAACTGATGACACAACAGAGACAAATGTTGAAGCTGATTCATCAGATTTTGAGAGTATGATCAAGTTTATGAAAGATATGAAAGCGAAAATTGAGATTCGTGTTGATGGTAAAATTACCAGCACTAATGCAACGCATGTTGACGGTAACACCGTAACATTATTTGATATAGATTTTGCGCAACTAATATCCGATAAAGATAAGCTTGAGCAGTTTAAACAATTTAATCCGGACTCCTTTGAAGAAGTAAAAAAAATAGTTTCGGATATTCCAGGAATAAAAGTAGAATTGAATCAAGAAGTTTTTATTGAATTTGAATAACTAAACCCTTAATTATTAAACGGAGATATTATGAAGAAAACGAAATTTATTATTATCAGCTCGCTGCTATTTTTTGTTGTTGGCTGTTCATCGGAAAAAATTGAAAAGCTTGGTGCGGAGATAAAAGCAAATCAAAAAATAAAAATATCCGAGATATTGAGCACACCCAATAAATTTATCGGAAAGAAAATTCTTGTCGAGGGCAATGTTCTTGATGTTTGTACTGATGCAGGATGCTGGATGGATATAGCGAGTGATGTCCCTAATCAAAAAATAAAAATTAAAGTGAAAGACGGCGATATTATTTTTCCGGTTAAGGCCAAAGGTAAATCTGCTTTGGTTGAAGGAGTTGTTTATTCAATTGAGCTTGACGAAGTGGAAGCAAAAGAATATTTCTTGCATATGGCAGAGGATGCAGGTAAAGAGTTCGATTCAACTTTAGTAACTGGACATATGACGATTTATCAAATCAAAGGTCTAGGTGCTGAGATAAAAATGTAATTTCCCAAGTTGGAAGATGGGAAAATTTTCGGAAAAGTTAATGAAAAGTAGAGTCGACTTTAAATAATTCCTGCGCCAAGCAATAAAGCCAGCACTATAATAAAAACAGAAACTAGGAATTGTACAAGATTCAAGGTAGACTTTTTTAATAGCTTCTTACCAAAATAAGCTCCGATAAAAGCAGAAAGGATTGCCACAACTAAATAGTGAATTTTATCGCTCAATCCTACAGATAAAAATTTAGAAAAGTAAACAGATAACCGTGTCAAATCAACAAGGCAAGCAATAATAACACCGGTTGCAACAAAAGCTTCTTTGTTTAATCCCGCTTTAAGAAGAAAAGAACTGCGTAAAGCGCCTTGGTGGCCGGAAAGACCACCAAAGAAGCCGCTTAAGATCCCACCAATGTAAAGTTTGTTTGAATCGAATTTAATTTCTTTAAGCATTGGAATAATTTCCATGAGTGCAAAGAATATCATCAAAATTGCGATAATGATTTTGATAGGAAAAATAAAAAATTCTTTGTTGAATAGTTGGTATGAGAAAAATGGTGAGAATCCAGATAAGCGAATCATTAATTCAGCGCCAATAAATGCACCAATAATTGCAGGAACGCCAAATCTAAGCGCTACTTTTTTATCTGCTTCCTTTCCTACTAATACAAGCTTGAATATATTGTTGAGTAAATGTACAATTCCAGTTAAAGCGATTGCAATATCAACCGGGAAAAAAATTACGAATACGGGAGTTAGAATTGTTCCCAATCCAAAGCCGGTAAAAAATGTAAGCAGTGATGCTATAAGTGCTGTAGCTGAAATGATTATCAAATCCATGACAAAAAATAAATCTGTAAAGTGAATGAAAAAAAGCCGCCATAAATAAATATGACGGCTCCGTAATACGAGGCAGTCATAGTAGAGGACACTCTATGACTTTACTCCCGATTACTTGATCAATAGCATTTTCCTCACGGATATATAAACACCGGCTTTGATTTTATAGAAATAAACGCCGCTTGGGTAATTTGAAGCATCAAATGCTATTTTATGATAGCCTTTATCTTGCTGTTCATTTACAATCACTTCGATTTCCTCTCCTATTCCATTAAGCAAAACGAGTTTAACATCATTTTTTTCCTTAAGAACATATCCAATATTAGTCGTTGGATTGAAAGGATTTGGATAATTTTGCTCAAGCGCATATTCATCTAAATCTCTAACATCAATTTCAACGATATTCGAATATTCATAAATTCCACTGAAATCAACTTGTTTTAATCTGTAGAAATATTTTGAATCGACAAGGTCATTATCAGTGTAAGAATAGTCATTCTGAGTTGTTGTTGTTCCAGAGCCTCTAACAAAACCAATAGTAACAAAATCACTATTCTCAACTCCTCTTTGGATTTCAAAACCATTATTGTTTAGTTCTGTTGCAGTTATCCATCTAAGAATTACATTTCGATTGTCTGCTTGCGCTGTAAAAGAAATTAATTCAACTGGCACAACGTATGCACCGATCAGATTTCCCTCATAATGACATTTTTCCGCACATGATGTAGTGGGATCTGGTTTTTCAATATTATGTGGATACCAGCTTAATCCCTCGTTATATTTTACGGCTAAAGGTCTAACCCGATTATTTTCGGTCCATCTGAAAACATCATGGACGTCGTTACCCAAACCTGCCGATCTGCCAAAGCCGGTTGCATGGCATGAAATACAATCAACCGTTGTATGCTGTGGGTAATGATTACTTGGAGAATGACAAGTTTGGCACTTTACATCACCTTCAACTTGCCAATCATATTTTCTACCAGGATATGAGTGAACATCAACATGACAATTTGCACAGTTTAGTGTTTGGTGATTCGAACTTAGGAGTGATTCATAATACTGCGGATGACGTTTAATATTGGTTGCTTTAGCTTTAGTAAAAGGCGGTGTCTCCATTATGAATCCACTGACAGGTGGCCTGTAATAACCGATATGGCATGATCTGCATATATCATTAGTTGATTGTAAGTTACTGCTCGTCCAGAAGTTGTGCGATACGACGTTTGTTGTCCAATCTATCGACCACTCACTCTTTGCAGCAGCATTTGGAAAAGGACCTTCGCCATAAGTGTGAAGACTATCCCAAATGGAAATTAAATCTCCGCTATATTTCTGAATATACTGCGCTTTAAAATGACAAGTTGCGCAAGTTGCATGACAACGACTGCATGTTTTATCATAATTCTCACCAGCATTTTCACCATTAATCATTCTTACTTTAGATGTTTTTAGTCGCCAAATTTGGTGGTGGTTAGATGTATCATACGCTGCTTTGGTTGGATGGCAGCCACTTTTATTACAGGACATCGAAGCGGCAGTGTAATAATTTCTGGTTCTTGGTGATCCGTCTCCATTTGATGTAGTGTCGCTTTTTGAAAATCTTGCCCAACTACCATAGTTTTTAGACAAGGTATGACTGAATAAATTTGTTGAATTGATATCAGTATGACAAGCAACGCATTCCAGAGCATGGTGCAAACTGCTATTGTACTGCAGTGAATCAACATAAAGCGGGATTATCTCTGTTCCACCCGATACAGTAATGGTTTTTTGAAGGGTGGGATTAGAATGGCACAGGTAACATTGGTCTCTAGTAATTTGTGCGTTACATATTGAAGTAATGCAAATTACGAGAAACAGAACTATATGAACGTATATTTTTTTCATGGTAACCTCATGTAAGTAATCCAATTAATTAGTTTGATTAAAAAGAATTAATAAACATGCCGGGTCTAAGCCCGGCAAAGTTACACGAAGTTACAATACCAGTAGTAATGTGCTTCATTCATGTGGTTCAACAAAGTTATCACTGTAGAAATGTAAAGGATAACTATTATTGACACGGTTTTTATTTTTTGAACAACGATAACCGTATTTAATATTTCATTCCCCATTATAATTCATTTTTAATACTTTTTAGAATTTGGCATTATCGCACCAACGCCATTTTCTTAGACATTACAACATTTTGATTTGCTATCATTCTGTAGATGTAAACACCACTTGATACATCATAACCATCTACGGATTTTGCATCCCATGTAAGGTTATAATTTCCGGCATCCAATTCATCATTGAGAATTATATTTACCAGTTCGCCGCTAATCGAGTAAATCTCAACTTTAACATTAGATCTTTGAGGAACACTGAATGAAATTGTTGTAGCTGGGTTAAAGGGATTCGGATAATTTTGTCCCAATGAAAAATTACTTGGAATATTGCTATTCGCAACTTGAATACCGCTTACACCGTATAGAATCTGATAGTATCTCCACAGAGTATCAGCAAGAGCTAAGTCTGTAGCTTCAGCCCAATTCGTTAAAGATGCATCAGTAATTCCAAAGTTTGAACCCGGACCTCTTGTTCCTTGACCGTTTCTATGACAGGAAACTGCGCATGTGTTTAACATTCCGTTTGTTGATCCCGAAAAATTTAATGTAGCATTTGGTCTGATTGGAATAAATGAATGATTAGAAATGTCATAAGATTTTGCTGTTACTGCATTTTGTGTCATATGACAGTTAACGCACTGGCTAATTGTTTGCGGATGTTTTGTGTGATTATTTATTCCTGCTGTTTCCGTTGCTTTGGTTGCATGGCAGCTAACACAACCTGTACCAGGTGTTAGCGAATAGAAATCTTGTTTTAATTGATGAGGATAAGCTGTCACTTGGTGTGGATCGTGGCATGAAACGCATGTGATTCCAATTGTTGAGTTATAATGCTTAGCTTGTTTATAATCCTGCCATTGCTGGTGATGCTGCTTTGAATTTTTACCATCCGGCCATAAACCAGGCACAAGTGTAATGTAATTCATTAGATCCTCACCAACAGGATAAGTGACATTTGTAGTTTCGTCATAGGGATATTCATAAGCATGATTTTTACTTGAACCTCTAAAGTGACATTGTCCACAGACTTCTAATTTTCTATCATATGAAAGACTTTGTAAATTATTAACGTGTCCGGATCCAGCGATTGATGTACGCGGACCATGGCAAGACTCGCAACCCACTATAATATTAGCATCTGAGCCATTATTTCCCCAGGTATAAACCCAAGAAGTGTCAGTACCAACCACATTAGTTGCTACTGTACCAACTTTTGAATTTGGTACAACGTGGCATCCAGCACAATTTTTGTCCCATGATTTTTTTCTAAACGCATTATCTATCGGTTTTAGTATACCAGTGGAGGTAAACCAGTTTTGAGGGTTATAAGTCACCCAGTCGCCTGTTGAATTATCGAGGTATCCTTTTAAGTTCCATTGAACAGGAGTGATGTAATAGCTGCTTTCAATTTTAACAAGATATCTTTGCTTCCATCCGCCTCCGTATGTGTAAACAACTTGATATTCTACTTGGCTTCCGGTTGTCGGATTTAATTGAACATAGTAATTAGCTCCATCAACTCTAAAAGTTACTGTAGCATTACCATAACTAGCTCCCATTGATACAGTTTGAGCATAATTGCCTTTCATTGTTGTTGCGTCTGGTGGCAAATGGATTTTAGCATGAAGCGTATTTTGCCAGGAACTAAAGCCAGGGAATGTGCGAAGTGCTGTAGTATGACAAGGTTGGCAGGTTTCAACACCCACATAATCTTGTCCAAAAGAAATTGATGTAATCACAGCGCTCATAAGTAAAACCAGGGCGATCCGAGAAACTCGTAAACTCATTTTCATATAATTTTCCTAAAATATTATTGATTTTCTATCTCAAACCTATAACTCTTATTTTTAAGAATAAAGAAAACAATAATGAAAAATTTTTCATTATTTAAATGTGTAACTAATACGAATTGATGTTATTTTATGAATGCTTAGAGAATAAATTGATATGAAGATACTAATTGCCGAAGATGAATTACCGCTTGCGAATTCACTAAAGAAAAACTTTATGGAGGAAGGTCATCAAGCAATTATTGCCCTTGATGGTGAAGAAGCGATTTCTATAACAACTCAAAATAATTTTGACGTTATTGTTCTTGATTGGCGGATGCCAAAGTTAACAGGTATTGATGTTCTCAGACAATTAAAAAGCAGCGGCAATAAAACACCAATTATTCTCTTAACTGCTCTAAGCCGGATTTCAAATAAAGTAGAGGCATTAGAGCTCGGTGCCGATGATTATCTTACAAAACCGTTTTCATTTGAGGAACTTTTGGCGAGAATCAAAGCGGTAATAAGAAGATCACAGCCATCTTCAGAGATTATTACCCTCAACGGAATTACTTTGAACTTAGTTACTAGAAAAGTTAATACTTCAACCCGTCATGAGATTAAACTAAGGGATAAGGAGTTTGAGCTTCTTCTCTACCTCATAAAAAACAAAGGAACTATTGTCAGTAAAGAAGAGCTATGCCGTTGTGTTTGGGAATTAAATTTTGTTCCGCCCACAAACATTTGTGAATCTACTGTTAGGAATTTGCGCAAGAAACTTGAGGAAGCCACCGGCAGAAAGTTTATTAAAAATGTTTATGGAGAAGGGTACACACTAATTGCAGATTAACATAAAAAAACCATTACTTACCGATACTGTTAGGCGATTCCTTTTCTGGAATGCGGGTGTCTTTTTATTCATCCTGCTTTCTTTTAATATTTTCATGATTTTCATAACTGATTACATGCTGAATAGAAATCTTGATAACAGTATTCGTCATGAAATGAAAAACGTGTTAAAAACATTAGAAATTAGAAATGATTCTCTAATTTTATTAACAACTAAAGAACTTGAGGAAGATGATTTCAGAGAAGTGAAAGAGAGTTCATTCTTTTTACAAATAGTTGATTCGAATGGAAAGTATATCATAAAAAGTGAAAACTTTGATGGAATACGTGTTATCCCATTCGATCATTCAACAATTCAAAATAACTATACCTTTTACGATTTAAATAATGGTAAAGATGAACTTCGCACGGGCTATTATCGCTTTGTTTCTGCTAATGAAAAAGTTATTGCGCATATGCAGCTTAGTGTATACAGAACCGAGGCGAGTTTAACAATCCGCGATATAATAATCTTTAATCTTCTCAGCTTACCTGTTCTTTTTATCATAGTAATAATTGCAAGTATTTTCCTTGTTAGGAAATCAATGTCTCCTATAAAAGAAATTATACATACTGCTGAGAAAATTTCTGCACAAAACCTTAATGAGAGAATCAACTATAAGGCTGAATCTTCGGACGAAATTGGAAGGTTAAGAGACACGCTGAATAATTTATTTGAACGGCTTGAATTACAGGTGAATCAAATTTCTCAATTTACAGATCATGCATCTCATCAGCTGATGAATCCTTTAACAATAATTAAGACAGAACTTGATTATGCACTGCGTAAGGATAGAAGCATAGATGATTATAGAAATTCTCTTGAGCAGTTAAAAGAGCAAACGGAGAAGATGATAAAAATAATCAGTCATCTTTTAATAGCATCCAAACAGCAGGAAGAACAAAAACTGACCAAATCGTTATTTAATCTTTCGAAATTAATTACCAAAGAAATAACTGAAACGTATAAGAACAATAACATTTCTTTAGATATAGAACCGGAGATATACCTCCGAGGTAATTCTGAGACTTTTTCAATTGTGCTGGATAATCTGCTGGATAATGCGGTTAAGTACTCAAACAGCATTTCGCAAATAAAAGTTACTTTAAAAAAATTCAATGGAAATATTGATCTTCGAGTGAGCGATAGTGGAATTGGGATTCCTCAAGGTGAAAAGGATAAGGTGTTTGAAAAGTTCTTCAGAACGGAAAAGGCAGATGAATTAGGAATAAAAGGATTTGGTTTAGGATTAAGTGTGGCTAAATCTATTATTACCCAGATGAGCGGAAATATCTATGTTGAAGATAACTACCCGCGAGGTTCAATATTTACAATTCGCCTCCCGGAAGTTAGAGTTGAGTAGAAAAATATTAGTGTTTGTTTTTATTAGTGTTCATTAGTGTAATTCGTGGCAACTGTTTTTGCCACGAATGTCACGAATATTCACAAATTACTTACGCAAAGCTAAATATTATCTCCTCTGCTAATCAAGTAATTAAGAACGCAGTTAATTAAATTTACATAAGAAAACAAAGGTTAGATTTCAATCTAAATGGAAATAGCAGTTTTACTTTCAGGCGGAGTTGACAGCTCAGTTGCGCTGAGACTTCTGAAAGATCAAGGCCATGATCTCACAGCATTCTATTTAAAAATTTGGCTGCAGGATGAGTTTTCATTTCTCGGCGAATGCCCCTGGGAAGAGGATTTAAAGTTTGTTAAGGCCGTTTGTGAACAGAGCCAAATTCCACTTGAGATTCTTTCACTTCAAACAGAGTATTGGGAATCTGTTGTAACTTATACCATTGAGGAAATTAAAGCAGGTAGAACACCTAATCCAGATATGTTTTGCAACAGCTTAATTAAGTTTGGGCAATTCTATGACAAAATTGATTCGTCATTTGAGAAGGTAGCCAGCGGGCATTATGCAAACGTAATTTTTAATGGAGATTCGAAAAAATATTTTCTAACCCAGTCTCCCGATCCCGTTAAAGACCAAACCTATTTTCTTGCATATCTTACCCAGCAGCAGTTATCAAGAGCGTTATTCCCCATTGGTGAATATGATAAGAAACAAATCCGAAAACTGGCAGAAGAATTCAATCTTCCAAATAAAAATCGAAAAGACAGCCAGGGCATTTGTTTTCTTGGACAAGTAAAGTTCAATGAATTTGTAAAGCATCATCTTGGAGAAATTCCTGGAGAGATAATTGATTTGGACACCGGAAATAAAATGGGGCATCATAACGGATATTATTTTTACACCATTGGGCAAAGATCGGGTTTAAAACTTTCTGGAGGTCCATGGTTTGTAGTTGGAAAGGACATTAAGCGAAACATAATTTACATTTCACGCGAGAACAAATCGCTGAGAGAGAAAAACGAATTTTTGGTAGGGAAGTTTAATTGGATTTCCGGATCGAAACCCGAAAATGAAAAATTAGAAGTGAAAATTCGTCATGGTGCAAAAAAATTTGAATGTAAAATTAGTTTTAACGATGATGATTCCGCTTTGGTAAATATGAATGAGGCAGATTCTGGAATTGCACCAGGGCAGTTTGCGGTATTTTATGATAATGATTTGTGCTTGGGTGGAGGAGTTATTTTATAATTTTTTAACTGCTCACGAAGTTGCAGAAGATTTTTCCTTAGCTGCTGATCATAATGCAGTTTTGCATATGATGTCCGAAATTTATTTTGGCTAAGAAACTGAATGTTGGTTTTAATCCATTCCATATCAGAAAATTTTTTACCACACATATTTTCCCACTCGTTTCGTAAAAGTCGTGAGCGCGAACTAAATCCTTTTTTACCAATATGCACTAAGTCTGCATCGCATAATATTTTTTCCAAAAGATTAGAAGGCTTTTGTGGAATTTTTGTGGAACGAATCATTTGAGCGATCCTACTAATTTTACTTTTTGGATAACCTTGTTCGAGTAAATAATCTTTACAAACTTCAGCACTTCTCTCTTCATGGTCTTCATAATTATCTATATATCCCATATCGTGGAACCATCCCGCTACTAAAAGCATCTCCATTTCTTCAGAAGTTGTTCCCAAATATTTTCCAATCTTCTTCACCTCTCTTACTACTTCCAATGTATGAACTAAATCATGATAAGTAACTCCTTCTGGAAGAGAATTATTAAATTTCTCTATAACATATTTCGAAACTTTAATTACGATTGAATTCATGTGTGCGTATAAATTATATTTCAAGTTAGATATTATTTGATAAAAAGGGAATGGTATTATAAACCACTATGACGAAACAGACACTCAAACGATTAAAAACTATGCAAATATAATTATTAGCTTACTTTGTTTTGAATTCTATACGCCTATTCAGACTTCTGCCTTCAATTGTCTTATTATCTGCAATAGGATTGGATTCCCCAAAACCTTTTACTTCCAATCTTTTCTTACTGATGCCGTTAGCTACAAGATAATCCATTACAATTTTTGCTCGGCGTTCAGATAAGTTAAGATTATACGTTTCACTCCCTATGCTATCGGTATAACCCTGGATTTCAATTTTAAGATCCGGATTTTGGGTAAGTACCTGTACCGCATTCAATAAAATTAAAAAGGATTCTTTTGTAAGCACAGCACTGTTAAAATCAAAATTGACTCCAACTAAAACCCATTTCTTTTCCATCGCAGTTATTGGGTTTTCTACAATGATTTCCTTAATAACTTCTGTTGGAAGATTGTCTTTGACTATTTTTTCGACATCTTGAATTGTCAGCGGATTTAAAGGTTGAGCGTTAACAGTTACGCCGGTGTACAGATCGCATTTTTGTGATGGTTTACCTTTTGAGAAATAATATAAAACACCAAGATTGAAATTCATATAAGTATCGCAGTTAGTTCCAAATAATCCTTTATGTTCGTGAGTATCATTTTCTCCGTCGAGTTTATTAGAGGAAGGAGTGAAATAACCAGCTTCCGAAATAACTCTCCAATTCTCGCTAATTCTCCACTCAGCGCCGGCTCGCAGATTCATCTGATACTCTAGAAAATTATCATTGAGTTCAGGCTCAGAAGCATTTTTAGGTTTGAAATAAATTCCTGCGAATCCAGCTCCAAAGTAAGGTGAAACAGGATCACAAGGAACGAGATAATAGAGCAGATCAAGCGAAGTTGAAATTAAGCTAACGGATTCTTTCTGATAACCGGATGTGGTATTATAAAATGATTCCAGATAATTATAATTGCCAAGAAATCTTAGCGCTACATTTTCTGAGAAATTTCGTTGAAGAGATACGTAGGCTCCATAGTTTTCCGTTCCCGAGTACGAGTTTGACCAAATGCTCATAAATCTCGGGTAGGTTCCTCCAAATCCAAATGCCCAACTACTTTCAGACAATTGTGCCGGAGCATTATTGGTAATAATCAAAACAACATAGAGAAGTAAAAGCTTATTTAATTTTTCCATTTCATTTTTCCTTAAAAAGTACTATCACAAATTGAAAATTAACAACTTAGGTGCCAGATTGACAGCAATTAAAAGTGGGCTGCTTAGTATCTATTTTTGTACGTATTTGTGAGCTATATCTGATTTTGGATGGAAAGTAGATCAAAATTGAGTAAATTTTTCTGAGATTTTTTTGAAAAATTAACCTGTAACTGAATTTTAATTATGTGGATATCATAGATCACAGTCGGTAAAAAATTGAACTCATACGAAATATTTATATTAACCAGCGAATGGCGCGATCAAAAAGGCAGAAACGTTATTTTGCTCTTTGGTTTGTCGAATGAAATCGGACCAGTTGAAATCATTATTGATCGAATCAAAACAGTTTTTTTCGTTAATCGCAATGTGCAGTTGCCAGATTTGAACGTTCAATATGAAAGAAAGGAAGTTCAGCTTAAATCATTTGGTGGAAATGATGTTGATGCATTATACTTCTTTACAAATTATGATTTAAAGCAAACGGCAGAATTACTTCACAAAAATGATATCACCACTTATGAATCAGATGTTGATCCTGTAAAAAGATTTTTAATGGAAAGAGGAATAAATGCCCAAATAAGAGTGACAGGAGAGCCTATTCAAAAAAACAGACTTACAGTTTTCAAGAATCCTAAGGTTGAACCATGTCAGAGTAATCCTCGGTTCAAGGTTTTTTCACTTGACATTGAAACGGGTTCAAAGCCGAATCAGATTTATTCAATTGCCGTTCATCTTACTACCGATACACAAGAATTGAAGAAGGTTTTTCTTGTGGCTAATCAAAATAAAAATCTTCCCGAGTATGTTGAGATCTCCCCATCAGAAGCAAATTTGATTCAAAGTTTTGTGAATTGGTTTAAGCAAGTTGATCCGGACATAATAATCGGCTGGCATATAATAGGATTCGATTTGATGTTTCTCGAAGCGAAAGCAAACGAACATAGAATAAATTTTACTTTAGGCAGAGATGATTCGGCAATTGTTTTACGCAGCCGGAAAGCGGGCAGTTACTTCGCATACATTCCAGGGAGAATTGTTATAGATGGACCGGCTGCATTAAGAAATTCATTCTATTCTTTTGAAGATTTTAGATTAGAAACTGTTTCGCAAGTACTTCTTGGAAAAGGTAAGCTTATAACCTCCGAAGATAGACCTTCTGAAATTGACAAACTATTTGAAGAAGATAAAGCCAAGCTCTGTGAGTACAATTTGAATGATGCAGTGCTTGTTTCTGAAATTTTTAGTAAAACCGGCTTAATCGATTTGCTTGTTAAGCGATCGCAAATCTCCGGATTACTGTTAGATCAGTTGGGAATGATGTCGGCGGCATTCGATCATTTTTACTTACCCAAAATTCACCGGGCTGAGCTGGTTGCCCCAAATGTGAATGATGTAATTATAAGCGAGCATGCAGCGGGTGGTTATGTTGTTGAACCCATTCCCGGAATTTATCATGATGTTATTGTGCTTGACTTCAAAAGCTTGTATCCTTCAATCATTCAATCATTTAAAATTGATCCCGTGTCTCGGCTGTTCTCACACATTGGCACAATAACGACTCCCGAAGGATACAAGTTTTCCGCAAGTTTACATTTCCTTCCAGGGTTCATCAACGAACTAATGAAGAAACGAATTGAAGCATCGAAGGTTGGCGATGTGCATCTTTCTCAAGCAATAAAAATTTTAATGAACAGCTTTTATGGTGTAATGGGTTCTAACGGATGCAGGTTTTATCATCCGCACCTTCCAACTGCGATAACCGGAACCGGCAAGTGGCTTTTGCTTCAAAGCAAGGATTATCTCCACAAGCAGGGTTATGAAGTAATTTACGGTGACACAGATTCGCTGTTTGTTAAGCTTAAGGAAGGTGAAGGTGACGATGCAAAAACAAATGGCGAACGAATCGCATCGGAACTGAATGATTACTGGAAGAAAAGATTGAAGGATGAATTCAGTGTTACATCTTTTCTCGAACTTGAATTTGAAAAATACTACAGCCGGTTTGTACTTACTCCATTACGCGGAGGTGAGCAGGGTGCAAAAAAACGTTATGCTGGGCTTCTTAAAATTAATGGTCAGGAGGAATTGGAGTTTGTAGGAATGGAGTTTGTCCGCTCCGATTGGACAAAGCTTGCAAAGGAATTTCAAGTTCAGCTTTACATGAAAGTTTTTAATGATGAGGATGTAAGAGATTGGATAAGAAATGTGGTTAATAAAGTGAACCGCGGTGGGTATGATGATAAGCTTGTTTATCGGAAAAGATTAAGAAAAGAAATTGATGAATACCAGAAAAGCGGTCCGCCACACGTTAGAGCCGCAAGAATGATTAACAAAACAAGCGGAACAGTTGAATATGTTATTACTAAACGAGGACCCGTTCCTATCGAGCTTACCCATGGCGATTTAGATTATCAGCACTACATTGAAAAGCAATTAAAGCCAATCGCGGATTCTGTTCTTGGACTGTTAGGCGAGTCATTCGATTCTATAATCAAATCCCCTCAGTTGGATTTTTTTGATTGAAAGTTACTTTTATTATTCAGATGCCTTTTTTTAGAATTCCCACATTAGTACAGCTTTTGAAACAATAACAAATACCGTTGATATAATTGAGCTGTTTGTTCATTTACATAAGAAATAATGATATTTCGAAATCGGGGTGAAGCCATATCAATATTGTAATTGCAATTATTAGAAAAGGAATGTAAAAATGGTTTTTATCTACATAGCATTGCTAACATTTTATTTGATTTCACTTGTATTGCTGCTGCTTATTATATCCTCAGCACCAACATTTATTAGTGTAAAGAGAAAAGATCAATTGGAAGGACGTTCATCGGATGTATCTTTCTTTAGAACGTAAAGAATCGCTCCCTTGCAATAAAAAAAGCGTGAAGTTTAAGTCCCTCACGCTTTTTGTTCTAAATGAAATGTGAAGTTATCTTTTATCTATTGGAGCATGAGCACGTTTTGTTGCTCCGGTGTAAATTTGCCGCGGTCTGTAAATTCTTGTACCGGGAGTTTCACGCATTTCTTTCCATTGAGCAATCCAGCCGGGCAAACGGCCTAATGCAAACATTACTGTAAACATGTTGGTCGGAATTCCCATTGCACGATAGATTATTCCGCTGTAGAAATCTACATTAGGATAAAGTTTTCTTTCAATGAAGAAATCATCTTTCAATGCAATCTCTTCCAAATTCTTTGCAATGTCTAAAAGCGGGTCGGACTTTCCAAGCTGGCCCAAAACTTTATCGGCAGATGCCTTTAGAATTTTTGCCCGAGGATCAAAATTCTTATAAACACGATGACCAAATCCCATCAGCTTAAAGCCGGAGGATTTATCCTTTGCCATGTTCATGTACTTCTTGTAGTCACCGCCGTCAGCTCTGATGTGCTCTAACATTTCAAGTACTTCCTGGTTTGCACCGCCGTGCAATGGTCCCCAGAGAGCACAAATTCCGGCCGATATTGATGCGAACAAGTTTGCTTCGCTGCTTCCAACCATTCTAACAGTTGATGTGCTGCAGTTCTGCTCGTGATCTGCATGAAGAATTAAAAGAAGATCGAGAGCTTCCTCTACAACCTTGTTGATTTTATATTCTTCGGAGGGTACTGCAAACATCATGTTAAGTAGGTCGCCTGAATAACTAAGATGATTTTGAGGATAAATGTACGGCTGCCCAATTGATTTTTTGTAAGAAAAGGCAGCAATAGTTTTCAGCTTTGCAATCAACCTTGCAATATTGATTTCGAGATCGGTCTTGTAATCGAACTCGGGATAGAAAGCTGAGAGTGAATTAACCATTGAAGAAAGAATTCCCATTGGATGAGCGGTAGGCGGAAATCCTTCGAAAAATTTTTTCATATCTTCATGGATCAAACTATGATGTGTCAGTTTGAAATTAAAATCATCCAGTTCGGCTTTGGTAGGCAAGTGGCCAAAAATTAAAAGATAAGCCACCTCAACAAAATTTGATTTTGCGGCTAGCTCGTCAATTGGGTAGCCGCGGTACTGAAGTATGCCGCGTTCGCCATCGATGAAAGTAATTGCACTTAAACAGGAGCCAGTGTTTCCATAACCACTGTCGACGGTTATCGCACCGCTATCTGCTCGCAACTTGGTAATATCTAGTCCAACCTCCTTTTCTGAGCCAATCATAATAGGAAGGTTGTACTCTTTTCCCTGAAGAAGCAGTTTAGCGTTTTCGCCTGTGTATACCTTAGAGGTTTCCATAACAATCCCCACAAGATGTTTTGAAATAAATTAATTAGTTAGAATTTATTCTTCTTAGCATTCGAAGATGAAAAAAATATTCAGATGCTAAATAAATAATTATTCCTATTGCAATCTAAAAAGGACTGCCATTATTATCAATTGCTATTTTGAAAAATCAGCATAGGCAAGGTATTTTTTCTCCGTTTCAGAAAATTGATAAACCTTCAGGTTTTTGATAATTACCAGCCGAGGATATCTTGTAATCGTCAGCAAAGATTCTAAAAATGTTTTGATTTCAGCAAAAATTTAAACAATTAGCCGTCCTCAGAATTGTCTGAATAAAAAAAACTATCGGCATATAAATTGGTTAATAGGCAAAGATCAATCCAGCATTTTGAAAAAACTAATCCGGGAGTTATCAATGAAACTGAAAATAATCTTTTTTATTCTACTTCCTTCTATTTTTGTTTATCCACAATATTTTGGTGAAAGAACTGCAGAACAGAATTTTGAACAATCCGGATTATATTTTAAAAGCCATTACTTAAATACCTTTGGACTATATAACTTCAACAAAATTGCCGCCGGCTTTTTCAATGATCCGTTTCTCAATCTTTATATTAATCCAGCCATTGAACCCGATTTAGATGAAGACGAACTGTTGTTTTATATTGATTTTAGAGGCGATCGAACCGAAGTGCCGATTGTAAATAATTATGTAGTGCCTCTATATTACTCCAGCATGGTTTATAGACCATGGATTGACCCAAGATGGTTTACAATCAGCCGCTCAGAACCAGAACCAATTTTTTCTTTCGGCATTTTAAACCATCCACTAAAGGATATAACTAATAATTTTTTTATTGGAGGAACATATCAGCTTATAAACAGGGAGGAAAAATTCTATTCGGTTCCTTACGGAATTTATTATCCAAATTATTATTACGACGCTTTAGGCGTTAGAGCCGAAGGTCTTAACCCCATACCAGTAACAGACCGTTATGCCGGTAAAGACGAGCTTTCAACAGTTGGACACCTGTTCTCTGCATTTGCAGGGTATAAAGTAACTGATGAGTTGAGCGCCGGATTATCGCTTAACGGTGTAATTCATTCACGTGATGGCGAATATGCAAATAATTACCAAGATGAATTTGGTACACAGGATGACTATGATCATTCTTCACTTAATGCTCAATCCCGGTTTCAGGATTATGATCATTTGGATTTGAGCGCGGGTGTATTGTATAGTCCCACCGAAAAATTTTCAGTTGGTGCAAAGGTTGGTTACCTAAGCGGTAAAGCCGAACAAACCTACTCATCAACCCACAATTATTTTTATCAATACAAGCAGCCAAATGTTACCGATGAATGGAGTTACAGTTTTAGCGATTATCAGAATAACCAAAAGTGGAAACAGGATGGGAGTTCAAAATATTTAAGCATTAATTTCATCCGTCATGTCGCTTCAGATAAAGAGTTTTCGGGTTACTATCGATACACTAATTCAGATATTGATTTAAAAAATTCTACCAGAATACTTGACACCTCGTTTTATACCTCGCGATATTATAATTCGTGGGATACGGCATATTACACTTACAACGGCAGGAGTTTTACTTCCGATAACAGAAACGGATTTGGGACCAGAAAAATGCTTATGCATGAAGCTATGATAAATTATTTATGGAAGCTCACTGAAAAAGTAAGTGTACAGGCAGGAGTTTATTTTAACTATTCGAATTCAACTGTTAATTCATCCGAACCGGTGACTGCTATGAGAAGGTCAGAATATCATTACAATTACAAAATCAATGCTTACAACTATATTTATGAACTTTATGAACACAAAACGCTCGAATGGGAATATGAAGCCAAGGCATGGACATTTCAAATTCCAATAGTTTTTAACTTCATGCTAAATGATAATTTTGAACTAGTACTCGGATTTAACAGAATATTAAATGGCTGGGAAATCGAAGATAGAACAACTGCATACTTTACAAGGCGGGAGAAAAATGATAACGGGCAAGTTACTGTTGAAACTAATTTCGGTGAAAGATATACCCAGCCCACAGAAAAGATAACTGAAGATTTTGCAAAAGTCATGACGGGAGTAAATGTTAACCTGACAAAAGCCTTAAAGGTAAATTTGCTTCTGGATCCGGAATTTGACGACGAGTTCAGATTAGCCCAATGGTGGCTTGGATTTACGGCAAGACTATAAATTCTGATAAACAAAAAATGGGTAATGAAATGAAACAAATCATTGTTTTTTCTATTATGCCGCTTTTTGCCGGATGTGAAACATTAGATTTTTCGGAGGACACAATACAGAATGTTGAATCTGGAAGTTATTCGGGTATTTTCGTTTTTACTCAAAAAAATAACGTCAGCCAAGGAAAAGTAAAATTCACATTTACAGATAATTCATATACCTGTGTGCCTGAGATTGAATTCTTACCCCCTATTGGAGGTGGCAAATATGATCTGATAGGTGAGAAAATTATTCTTACCGATTTAAGTCCTCATAGAGCCCATTTTGATTGGTCGCTAATACTAAATGGTGAATTTCTATTTACTAGAAAAGACAAATCAATAATTCTATTCCAAAAAGATAAGAAGAGGGAGCGGCAGCGGTATGTCAAGTTAACAAAATCCACGGCAGATAGTTTATTTTCTGAAATTATGCAAGGTTTGGAATGATTGGATTTAACGTGAAAGAAAATTATTACCGTTTAATAATAGCAAGATTACCAGGAGGTTAATATGAAAAAGAATACGATTATGTTTCTCATCATAATTACTTCGTTCAATTGTTTTGATTCAATAACAAATTATAATGAGGTTTCCCTTGGTGAAGAATTTAGTATGCGGGTTGGCGAATCGGCTGTTATTTCAAATTACGGTGTAGAGATAAAATTCGATTCAGTAGCTGAAGATTCAAGATGCCCTACGGATGCAATGTGCATTTGGGCAGGAAATGCCGTTGTGATTTTACAGTTGAAAGAATCAGATCGAAACGAGCAGAGCGTTAAATTAAATACGTTTTTAAATCCTAAAGATGTAGAATTTTCAGATCTTATAATTGAGTTGAAAGGGCTGTCGCCATATCCACAATCCGATGTAATAATAAATCCAAATGATTACGTGGCGAAGTTGGTTGTGAAAAAGAAAGAAAATTAATTCCTAATTTTAGGTTAAGGTTACAATTAGGTTTCACATATCATCATTAAATAATGGCAGTTTTACCAAAACATCTGAGCCGTTCGTATTACAAATTAAGAATCATTGTAACTTTCTGTGTGGTCACAGTTGTATTGGTAATATTGATGTCGCAGATAAGCTATGTATTCATCCGTAAAATTTATCTTGATCAAATTGGAGATCAGGTGATGAGTTCGGTAAAATCGATTTCAAAGCAGATTGATGCATCATACTTAAATCTTCTTGAGCTTGGAATGCCGACATTATCGACTAGTAAATATTTCGCTGAGATATTTAACAATAATTTGAGCGATGATACGACAAACGCCGCATTTCTTTTCAACGCCGATTTCAAAGTCTACGTCCATTCTCATACTAACTTCAAATCCGGAAGAGAATATAGTCAGCTTATGCTTTTCAAGGAGGAATTTATAAAGCTTAAGGAAGGGGAAAGCGCTGTAACCTTGCCGTTTAAGGGAGATGACGGCGACTGGTATCTGCTAAGCTTCTTTAGAATAAGAGACAATATTTGGCTCGGTGTGAGAGAAAGTGCGTATCGATTGGAGCGAGTTGAGGATTTCTCAAAAATTTTCTGGTTGATTGGAATAAGCGGTACATTATTAACAATTCTTACAGGGTGGTTATTATCACGCTCAATTACACAGCCGCTCGATAAGCTGGTAAAATTCAGCAATCAAATCGGCAAAGGAGATTTCAGCACTTCGGTACTAAAAAATCTAAGGGGAGAAATAAAACAGTTAGCTGGTGCAATGGAAAAAATGCGCGATGATTTGTCCAATAATCAAAAAGAAAAAGAAAACATGCTTGCGCAAATCGCTCATGAAATTAGAAACCCGCTGGGCGGAATTGAGCTTCTTACTAATCTTACCAAGGAAGATTTGGCTAAGGGAAAAGTCAAGGAAGAATATCTGAATAAAATCTTGTCGGAAATAAATAGCCTGAAATCTCTTATTTCCTCTTATCTCAATTATTCAAGACCATCACCTGCAGCGCCTTCACTTACAGATATTGCAGAAGTTGTCGATGAAGTAAAAAATATATTCCAGAATGAAATAAAAAGAAAAAATGCTAAGCTTGAGCTGAACATGGAGCTAAGTAAGCTTTGGTTCGACAATAGCCATCTGAAGCAGATTGTTACTAATCTTTTTAGCAATGCACTCGAGGCAATAGAAATCAATGGGAAAATAAAAATTCATTCGTTCGCTAAAGACAATAAAAATTATATTTTATTCAATGACGATGGCATAGGCATTGCGAAAGAAAATATAACCAGAATTTTCGATCCATTTTACACAACAAAGAAAGATGGTACGGGATTAGGTTTAGCTATCTGCAAAAAACTATGTACAGAGAATAAAGCGCGGTTGGAAGCAGAAAGCAGCGTTGGAACTGAAACAGCATTCAGAATAATAAAAGAGTCGAATGATGAATAATGACGGAATAATAATTATTGAAGACAACAGCACTATGCGCTTGGGTATTGAAGAAACGCTGCGGAGAGAAGGCTACAATACTATTTCATTCGATAATGGTTTATCTGCACTGAATCACTTTAAAAAGCATCCGGCTGAGCTGGCAATTATTGATCTTAAGATGGAGCCGATGAACGGCATAGAAGTGCTTGAAAAAATAAAAGCGCTGAATTTACAAGCTGAAGTCCTAATGATTTCCGCTTATGGAACTGTGGATGATGCTGTGAAAGCAATGCACTTAGGAGCAGCGGATTTTATGACAAAACCATTCTCACCGGATGAATTGAGAATGCGTGTAAAAAATATTTTTGAGAAAATCAGCAATTCAAAAAAAATTGAAACTCTGGTAGAACAAAATAAATTGCTGGAGACCGAATTATTTGAAGGATTTGAAGAGATAATCGGCAAATCAAGTTCAATGCAAAAGATTTTTTTATTAATTGATCAAATCTCTCAAAAGGAAAGCACTGTTCTAATTAATGGTGAAAGCGGAACAGGCAAGGAATTAGTTGCACGGGCTATTCACAGCAAAAGCAATAGAAGTGAAAACCCATTTATAAAAATTAATTGCGGCGCACTGAATGATAATCTCCTCGAAAGCGAATTATTCGGTCATGAAAAAGGTGCTTTTACAGGCGCAATCAAGCAGAAAAAGGGAAGGTTTGAACTTGCCGATAAAGGTACATTGTTTCTTGATGAAATCGGCGATGTTTCCGGCGCAATGCAAGTAAAGCTGCTGCGAGTGATTCAGGAAGGCGAATTCGAAAGGGTCGGCGGCGAACAAACTATTAAAACGAGTGTTAGGATAATTGCTGCAACAAATAAAAATCTCGGCAAGCTGATTACTGAAGGAAAATTTCGTGAAGATCTTTATTATAGGCTTAGTGTAATACTGTTATCTATTCCTTCTTTGAGGGAACGGAAGGATGACATTCCTCTTCTTGTTGAACATTTCCTTAAGAAGTCGGCAGTTAAAAATGGTGTTGAGCAAAAAGTAGTTGATCAGGAAAGCATAAATCTTTTGAAAGAGTATTCATGGCCTGGAAACATACGCGAACTTGAAAATTTGGTTGAAAGGCTAACTGTAATTTCGGAAGGAAAGGTTATAGATTCGGAATTGATTGCCCGACATTTGTTCAGCGGTATCGGAATGGCAAATTCATTTGAAAATCTTCCGCTGGAGGAAGCGTTATACAATTTTGAAAAAAGCCTAATTGTTCAAGCAATGAAAAAATCGGATGGAGTAAAAAACCGCGCTGCAAAAATGCTGGGTATAGGTACAAGTGTGTTGTATTATAAATTAGAAAAATTTGGGTTGATGTGATGAGAAATATTATTTTGTTAAGCATTATATGCCTTCTCAGTTTCACTTCTAATTTATTATCTCAAAGTTTAGATGAGCTTGAACTACGCTATGATAATTTGAGAAGCGTTGTCGAGAAAGATAATCTGATTTTAGATTCTCTCAAGAATATTCTCGAAAACAGGGCAAAACAAATTGAGAATGAGAAACAAAAGCCAAATCCGGATAATGAAAAAGTTATAAAGCTAATGGCTGGTTCGGTTTCTCTTTCTAATACCATTGATGATCATCAGGAAGAGCTTGAAACCGATACAAAAAATCTTAAGCAGTTAAGTGAAATGCTGGAGGTCAAATATTCTGCTAAGATTGATTCGCTTAAGCTTCTTAAAAAATCCGGCAAGGAAAATTTTGATAAGCTGGACGGTGAAATATTACTGTATACTGAAAAAAGATTATTGATCTCACCTCAAGTTGACATGCTTTCATTTAATCCTCAAAAGATTTTAGAGGTCGATTTGAAAAAAGCAAAAACTATTGAAGAAAAATTATTGTTAAAAGAGTACTTGTCTAATGCGCTGGCTGAAGTAAATCTATTGTTATCCGATGTAACAAAACAATCTGAAGAAATAAGTGAAGCTTTAACTCTCCAGAGAAAAACGTCCAAATTTTTAACGGAAACAGAATTTGATCGTAATGTCGGAATCGACCGAATTTCAAGATCATCTACACAAAGAACGAGTTTAGAAATTTTATTGAGCGGCAAGGATAATTTGACAATTGCAGACCAAATAAATTCTTATACGCTTCTTTTAGATCAGTTAAATATTTTTGATAAATCTGGGGGTGTTAAAACAAACAAGTTCAATCATAAACCTGGCACAACAAACTTAAGCTTGAAAGACTATTCAGAACTACTGAAAGAAATCCGCCAAAGACTAAATGATTACAAGCTGATCCTTGCAAATAGAATAGAACAATCTAGATGAGGATTTCTGCTGCCTATTTTCTGCTCGGGCTTATTTTCACATCCATTCCGTCGTCATTCAGTATTGCCCAGATAAGCTGGAACATAAACACTGAGGGCGGCTTCTTTAATTTGAATAATGATGGCTCTTCAAAACTGCACGACTTACTTTTTCGAATTGATGGTAACTTAAATTATTTCTATTCGGACAACGGTGTTTCGGCTTCTGCTAAATTTAAAGTAAGACCTGAGTTTTACGGATTTAACAACAACTTTAAATCGTTAAAATTCAAAGCTTCCGGTGGTTATTACAAAAAGGAGGAAAACATTAATTGGGGAATAAATCTAACCGGGCAAAAAGATTTTTATCAAAATAACATTACTGATTTTAACTACAGCGTTTTTTTGCTTGCCGTAAATTCCGATTGGTATGAGCTTTTAGAATGCCCAATATCGGTACAGCTAGGATATGCTTATCAAACAGCGAGTGAAAAAATCGAACAAAACTTAGACCTTCTATTTTTAGACATAGAGATTTTTAAGACGCTTTTTCCAAATAACCATTCGGGATTAGGATTTTATATTGAATGGTTTACAATCGATAACAAGTACTTAAGCAAATTCACAAACGCTGCAAGCAAAAATAATGGTATGCGATTCGGCCCACAGATTAGTTTTAATTATCTTGAAAGCATACTGCTAAACCTGGAATACCGGTTTTTACTTCATTCATCTGAGGTAACTGAATATCCATCTTACGAACATTGGATAAGACTTGTTGCCGGAACAATTATTTCGGAAAGATGGTCAATTTTTCTGCTTGCCGATTATTACAATCGCCGATTTACACTTAAAGAAGATCACTCAGTTGAAACATTTCTCATTTACAATCCGCTTGATAATGAAAACAAGATCAACATTAAGCTTGCCTACGAGATAAATGACAGCTTTGAGCTATACTTAAAAGCAGGTTATTTCGAGGAGAATTTTTTCGATTTGCGTTTTAATTTTGACGGTTGGAATATGCTGTTGGGATTCGAGATTCGAGATTAAACTTTAACTATCGTTTTTGGGTAAAGAGAAAATGAATTTTGTTCCTTTTCCCAACTCACTTTCAACCCAGATCTTACCGCCATTTTTTTCAACAAGTTCTTTGCATAAAACAAGCCCTAAACCAGTTCCACGTTCCTTATTTGTTCCCGGTGTAGTGTAGTTAACATCAATTCTGAAAAGTTTACTGATGTTTTCTTGGCTTAATCCAATTCCTGAATCTTGTATGGCAATGTTCACAAATTTTTCATTTGCAATAGCAGTAAGATAAACGTTGCCGCCTTCTTTGGTGAACTTTATTCCGTTTGAAACCAGGTTCCGCATTATTGTGTTGAACATATTTTTATCTACAACCACATATAAGGCAGCATCAACATTTTTTTCAATCTTTATCTTTTTATTTATAGCATTTTGGTTGAAAAGACTAATGATATCGTTAAATAAAGCTGTCACATTTACTCTGGATGGGTGAAAAGTAAAATTTCCTGTTTGGATTCGTGACCACTCAAGAAGATTTTCAAGTAACGCGTTCAGATTTATGGCAGCTTGATTTGAATGACCAATAAATTCTTTTATTTCTTCAGTTTGAAGAGTATCGAACTCATCTACAAGTATTTCTGTAAAGCCAAGCAGTCCGGAAAGTGGACTCTTAAGATCATGTGCTATAATTGAAAAAAATTTATCTTTGCTTGCATTCAGAGTTTTTAATTCTTCGTTATATTTTTTCACGGTTTCTTCAACAACCTTTTGATCGTTGATATCTGTACATGAACCAATATAACCAGCAAATCGTCCATCTGATTGGAACCTTGGCACACCCTTATTTACTAACCATCTATACTCACCGTTTTTCGATTTTAACCGGTATTCAATCTCAAACGGCTTGCGATCATCACATGAGGATTTATATACACTCATAAATTTTTCTAAATCATCGGGGTGTATCCCTTCAATCCAGTTTAATCCAATTTCTTGGCTTAATTTCCGTCCGGTGAATTGTTCCCAGAACCTATTCACAAAAGTAAAAAGAGCTTCATGATCTGAAATCCACATTAGAACAGGTGTTGTATCTGCTATGTCTTTAAAACGTTCTTCACTCTCTTTAAGTGCATCTTGAGCTACTTTCAGCATAGTAATGTCGATCAATGTAGTTATGCAGGAAGCACCATGACCAGCATTTATATTTGATGGAATACTTTCTAGAAGTGCGTAAAATAAACTTTTATCTTTTCTCTCCACTTTTACTTCACATGAATGTCTTGTATTGTATTCGAATACGTTATTAAGATGCATGTTAAATTGTAAGCAGTATTCGGGAATAATAAAATCAACGAAAGATTTATTTAGAAGTTGTTCTTTACTTGCACAAAGCTGTTCTGAACCTGTATGATTCAAACTAAGTATGATACCATTCCTATCGAAGGTAAAGTATCCTGCAGGAGAATGCTCATAAATTTTATCATTCTTTACCTGCAAACTTTCAATTTTCTGTTTTAAGAAAAACAACTCTCTGTTCTTTTCCTCTAATTCTCTTTGTTTAAGAGATAATTCTTTTTGCAATACTTGAACGTCGCTCTTCATAATATCATCGTGTTCAAGATTGCACTCCTGCTTTTTATTTATGTTGTTTTCCAAATTATCAGATTTTGAATTCATTATGCCACCAAGTTTTAATGAAGATGAACTTGATATCAATTTTACTTGAATTGTTCTAAATCATTAAAAAATCAGAGTTTTTTACCGCTAATATTTTCGTAATATTCCATTAGTAATGAAATCAATTTCGTGCCAACCAACTTAACTAAAATGTATCACATAGAATCAATGTAGTGAACAAGAATAGAAAGTATTACTTCCAGTTAAAGTAAGTTTTACAAAAAATTACCTATTGGTAAATAATCCATATTATTCCGATCTATAAAATCTTTGGTGTCCATTTTGAAACAATTGCAGTATTGTAGAATCAAGTGAGTTAATTGTTTTCTCCAAAATTCTATATTTTCAATAAAATTTTAAGAATGAGAAAAAGAATAAAGCCGGAATCCGTTGCGATTTTATTTCTTTCGGGATTTTCTTCTTAGGTGGGTCTGAAGATTCTATTTCAAATTCTCCCGCTCACAATTCCGCTAAGAGTATTAATTGGATTGCATTGCGTATTGGCAATAAATTACAAATAGACAATTCTTTCGCAGTCAATAAAATTATTTATGGAGAGCTAAACAGCTCATTAACAATTGACGAAGAATTCAAAAAAGGAGAATATGATTCTCTATCTGTTAAGGCGACTACCAAATTTCCTGATGGAGCTTTACAGGGTAAGATCAATATTTCCATGACAAATAACTTAAACCGATGTTTAACTACGTTTGCACCATCTATGACTTTTGATAAGGAAGCAATATTCAAAATAACGTATTAAGGTAAGGATGTCACAGAGATAACTAATCAAGTCTAAGCTTCGCATATATAGCTAATTGTGGATTGGCTCAATATGCAGCTTACGATAAAGTAGAATTAGTTCTTCAACTGGCACTTTGAGTGTTACAAATGTAAAAATTCCTTATTTCTCAAGGTATGGTTTTGTAAATAAAATTCGAACGAATTAAAAAATCAATTAACAAGAGTAGAATAATAATATTGAATAATTATCATTTTTATAATGACGAGCATTCGTGCCGTTTTTTATTTTGATCAAGTTGACCGCCTATTAAAAGAGAATTAATATATGTCACGATCTGTTAGCAAACGGACACGAATAAATACTAATGTGAGTTTAATATTTTCTATAATGATTCGGGAAAATTAGTGTAATTATCCCAGAGGGATGACTATGTCAGTAGCAAAATAATTTTTAACGGTCATCTTGAGTTATTTTAAATAGTTTTTGTTGAATATCATTTTTAAGATAAATTTAAACAGCGTATTCTATTTATTATGTTTTACTAAACAAGATTAGTTACCTAATGTCGCACATTTATAAACATATCATCTGGGATTGGAACGGCACTCTCTTTAATGATGTTGAATTGTGTGTTGATGTTTTAAATGGACTTCTTGTTCGGAGAAACTTACCAGTATTTTCCATTGATGCTTACAGAGATATTTTCACCTTTCCCGTGAGGGATTATTACGCTAAAGCCGGGCTTGATCTTGAAAAATATTCATTCGAACAGCTCGGGAAAGAATGGATGGATGAATATGAAAGTAGAAGACTAGAGGGTAGGCTATTCGCTAAAGCTGAGGAAGTTCTGCAAATAACTAATTCTAATGGAATAGAACAATCAATTCTTTCGGCGTATAAACAGGATACTCTTACGGAATTGGTAAATCATTTTAATCTTCATCATTACTTTACACATTTAATTGGACTGGATCATATTTACGCTACAAGCAAACTTGATCTTGGCAAAGACCTTATGAAAAAGCTAAGCCATCTTAACAGCAGCGTGCTTTTGATTGGTGATACCGTTCATGATTTTGAAGTGGCTCGGGCCATGAATGCAGGCTGTATTCTTATTGCCGATGGTCATCAAAGTAAAGAAAAACTTGTTGGCTACGGAGTTGATGTTTATGATAATCTTAAACACGTTATCAAAAATGCGATCATTTCTCCAAATGGATTCGTTATTTAATTTTTAATCACAGAGAGGAACCCGAATGTTAATAAAGCAAAAAGAATTCGTATCAAAGACACTCATAGTGCTCTCTGTTTTTCTCGCATTCATAAGTACAAGCTGTAAAGAAAACTTAATGCAGAATACCGATCCTGCATACTTAAATGAAATTGAGCAATGGCATGCTAAGCGAATTGAAAATCTGAAGAAAGAAAACAGTTGGCTTAACCTTGTCGGACTTTTTTGGCTCAAGCCGGGTGTAAATAAATTCGGCAGTGCAGAGGGCAATGATATTGTTTTTCCGGAAAAAGCACCGGATTATATCGGTACATTCACTTTGAAGGATTCGGTTGTTACAATTAAGGTATTACCGGGTGTTAAAGTATTTTTCAATAATCTCGAAGTCAGAGAAATGGTGATGCAAAATGATTTAACCGGAAACCAAACAACATTAAGTCATGATTCATTTAAATGGTTCATCATTAAGAGGGGAGACAGATATGGCGTTCGCTTACGTGATTTAGATGCTCCTCTGCTAAAAGAGTTTAAGGGAATTGAAAGATTTCCGGTTAATAAAGATTGGCAAATTGAAGCAGCATTTGTTTCCTACAATCCACCCAAGAAAATTATGGTTCCTAATATTTTAGGTGATTCGGATGAAGAAGTAGTTACCGGGAAATTAGTTTTTAAGATAGAAAACAAAGAATTTAGATTAGACCCAATCGATAGTGGAGATAGGCTGTTTCTAATTTTTGGTGATGAAACAAACGGTGAATCGACTTATGGTGCTGGAAGATTTCTTTATACTGATAAACAGGATTCAACTGGTAAAGTGATAATTGATTTCAACAAAGCATATAATCCACCGTGTGTATTCACTAAGTATGCAACATGTCCTTTACCACCGGAGCAAAACCGGCTGGAAATAAAAATAACTGCAGGCGAAAAATTGTTTGGTAAAGGTCGTTAATAAATTTCACCAAAGCATTTCCTTTTGGACTGCCATTGTACAAAACTATTTTCGCAGGAGTGAAAAATTAGCCTGTCCGCTTTAGCGGAGATCGGCGTTCGATTTGTCTTTAAATACTTTCTCAAACCTCTCAATTTTCGGAGTAAATACCAATGAACAGTATCCTTGATTTTGGTTCTGTTGATAGTAATCTTGATGATACTTTTCTGCAGCATAAAAATTCTTCAGTGGACAGATTTCGGTTACCATTGGATTTTTCCAAATTATCGCTGTGTTCAAATACAACTTATAACGCACGTTACACAAGATAATGATGAAAATCCCCGTTCCTTTGATTTTTAGTACGATGCGTTAGGAACTGGGTTTGTATTCTCCACTTTTGCGCAAGGTGAGTTATAGCTCTCAACCGTTTTCTTTTGAATATTCATTGTAAAATATTATAGAACGATATTGAGTTTTAACATCTTCTCTTTGTCAGTCAACGTTGAAGAATCATAAGTCTTCCAAAAGACTTTAAACAATTCATCATAAGAAGTAACCAAAGGATCAAACCAAACTTGAATAACCTCAGCAGCTTCCATAGTTCCCGAGCAAACATCTTCATTAGTGGGATTCTTAACCTTTCCGCCTCTGTAACCTGAGCTAACCAACGTTATGCATTTAACTTGCCTAAAAATTGCTTCAGTACACCGGAAACATCCTGAACCAAATGCAGTAGTTTAAAGTTTAGCATCATCAATTAGGCTCATAGTATCCATTATTATTTTTTTTAATTTTGTGGAGTAGATTCCTGGCAGCCATTAACAGCGAAAAGTGACACGAAAATAAATAAAGAAACTTTTAAATTGGTTAAATAACGTAAATGTTTTTAATACATTTATTAAATAATATAATTTGGAAAAAATTCTTAAACTTATTAAAAGATTCAAAAATTTGTTTTAAATGGTATTTAGCTGCAGAACACCCTTAAATTCATAAGGTAAGTTTCGGGATATTTTTCACTATTTTTTATTGGTGAATTAAGTGAAATCTTTTGATCAACTAACGATTTAAGATTTTAATTATGCTAAAAATCATTTTCACAACAATTACTTGCCTGTGTATTTTCTTTTCTGGTAATGATCCATATTTGCTAAAACGTCAAGGTATGGTAAAAACTCAAATAGAAAATCGGGGAATTGATCATGAAGAAACGCTTAAAGCAATGCTTAAAGTTGAAAGACATCTATTCGTTCCCGAAAAATTTAAAGATGATGCATACAACGATAATCCACTGCCAATAGGATTTGGACAAACAATCTCTCAGCCATACATTGTTGCTTATATGACTGCCGCAATTAATCCTAAAACCAATCATAAGGTGCTCGAAATCGGAACAGGTTCAGGTTATCAAGCAGCGGTTCTTGCGGAAATTGTAAAAGAGGTTTATACAATTGAAATAGTTGAAGAATTATTTTCTTCAGCAAAGAAAAGAATAGAAAGTTTGAGATATAAAAATATTAAGTTGAAGTATGCCGATGGTTATTACGGATGGAAGGAATCTGCGCCCTTCGATGCAATTGTTGTAACAGCTGCCGCAGAACATATTCCGCCGCCACTTTTAGAGCAGCTTAAAGATGGTGGTAAAATGATCATTCCAATTGGCACACCGTTCTTAAATCAAAACCTGGTTTTAGTTGAGAAAAGCGGTAAAGATTTTAAAACAAAAAGTTTACTTCCGGTTAGGTTTGTTCCTTTCACAAGGAAAAAATAATTGTGAAAGAGCTATCACTGAAAAGACTGCAGCTTGCCTTATTATTTAATTCGATATCTATTATCTCATATCAAATAGTTCTAATACAAATTCTCTCCTTTGTGCAGTGGTATCATTTTGCTTATATGATTATCTCGATTGCAATGCTGGGTTTTGGAACGGCAGGTACAGTTTTATTTCTATTTAAAGATAAGCTGCTGAAAAATTCAAGCAAAATTTTGCCTGTAATATTAATTTTATCCGGTTTAACAATGCCTATTGTAGTTTATTTGTCGCAAACAAGTTCTATTCGATTTGATACCATGCTTTATTTTATTGGAAATTATCAAATAGTAAAACTGTTACTGACATATGTTTTATTCACCATTCCTTTTTTACTTGGTGCACTCGCTATTGGAATCATATTTACAAAACATGTTAACTCAATCGGAAAACTATATTTTTCAAATATGATTGGTTCCGGATTTGGTGGCCTGCTTGTTTTAGTTTTAACCTGGATTTTCTTTCCCGAAAAACTTCCTTCAGTTGTTGGTTTGTTCGCTGTAATTTCTGGTTTGGTTTTGTTCAACAGAATCAAAAAAGAATTCTACTTTATTTCCTTGTTTTCTTCGATCATACTTGCAATATGCTTTCTTTATTCTCCGGAACTTCAGCCCTCAGAGTTTAAAAACAGATCGAAAACACTTTTACTGCAAGATTCAAAAATTATTGACAGACAAACATCTCCTCATGGGGTAATTGAAATTATCTCTTCGCCAATGATTAGAAGTGCTGACGGATTAAGCTTAAAATTTCAAGGTGAAGTTAAAGGTGGATATGCAATTTTTTCCAATGGTGATTTGAGCGGAACTCTTCTTTCAAAAAATCAAAATGACTCTTCGAATTTCTTAAACTATACAACGGCACAATTACCATTTGTAATAAAGAATAGAGATAAGGTGCTTATTCTAAATTCTGGCAGCGGAATTGAAATCTTGAGAAGCCTGAATGCTGGTGCTAAAAGTATTGTCGCGGTTGAACCAAATACTTCTTTAGTTGATATTCTAACAACAAAACATCCGGAACTGAATGATTCAGTTTATCTTAGCAAACGAGTATCAATTCACAAAACAACTGCAAGAAGCTTCCTTCTTGCAAATGATGAAAAATATGATTTGATAATACTACCGGCAGTTGATGCTTTTGGCGGAACTTCGGGTTTATATTCATTACGTGAGCAATTTCATTTGACACAAGAAGCTATGACTGACATGCTATCTCAGTTGAGTCTTGATGGAGCAATGATGTTAAATGTTTGGTTGGATTATCCACCAAGAAATTCTCTTAAAATCTTAGCAACTATTGCTGAAGCAGTTGAAAACAGAGGCTTAACTAAACTTCAGAATTACGTAGCGGCAATTAAAAATTGGAATTATATGACAATAATCATTAAACCAAATCCAATAACTACAGAGGAAGAGGCTTTGGTTAATGATTTTTGCAAGAGCATGCTATTCGATATAGTTCTATCTCCCACCTTAATTTCGGAAGAACGGGACCGTTATAATAAATTATTTGATGATCAGTTTTATCTCCTTGTAGATAAAATTTTCTCCTCAAAAAATGATAGAGAGAGTTTGTTTAATGAATATGTTTTCAACATCTCACCGGCAGCCGATAATAAACCTTTCTTTTCTCAGTTTTTAAAATTGGAGAATTTTAATTTGCTAAAAAAAGAATTTGGCGATGAGAACATTCCCTTTTTAGAACTAGGGTATGTTTTGCTTTATGTGACGCTCATTCAAATACTTTTTGTTGCCATTGGGCTCATAATTCTTCCTTTGTTTAAATATGGTTTTTCCGGAAAAAATAAATTCGGTGTTTTGCTTTATTTCGGTGGGATTGGTTTTGCTTATATGTTCATCGAAATAATTTTTATTCAAATGTATACACTTTATTTTGGTAATCCTATCAGCAGCGCTTCAACTGTAATTTGCTTGATGCTTGTTTGTTCTGGAATAGGAAGTTATGCAACACACAAATTCAAGTTAGTCCACAACAAATCAAAACTAATCTTGGCTATAATTTTGTTTCTTTTACTTATTCAGGCATTATTTCTAAGAGATATTTTATTTGCTACAATTCATTATTCATTATCCTTCAAAATAATGATTGCATTTATACTTATTGCTCCAAGTGCATTCTTTATGGGAATGCCATTTCCCATTGGAATACAAAAAACATCTGAACAGTCGCCATCATTAATTCCCTGGGCGTGGGGAATAAATGGGTTTGCTTCAGTTATAGCTACGGTTTTTGCTACAGTTATTGCTGTGGAAATCGGCTTTGCTTCAGTCTTTTGGAGTGCGGTTTTATTTTATTCATTAGTTATAATTTCAATAAAAACTTTTGAAGTGAAATTTTAATGCTTCCTTTGTATTTAGAAAAATTAACAATAAATGAGCTGAAAGCTCGATCAGAATTATTGCTTGAGCTTCAAAGAGAATGCAGAATCTGTCCACGAGAATGTTTGGCTAAAAGGCATTTTGGTGATTGTGGCGATTGTCATTCAACTGATGAAGTAAAAGTTTCAAGTATTGGCCCTCATTTCGGAGAAGAACCACCCCTTGTTGGAACGAACGGATCTGGGACAATTTTTTTTACAAACTGCAATCTTAATTGTATGTTTTGTCAAAACTATGACATAAGTCATCTTGGTGTTGGATCAGTAATTTCAACAGAAGAATTGGCAAAGGTAATGTTAAATCTACAAAATCGAGGATGCCATAACATAAATCTTGTTACTCCCACACACTATACACCTCAAATAGTCAGTGCAATGGTAATCGCCGTTGAACAAGGACTTGAAATTCCTTTGGTATATAATTGCGGAGGTTATGAATCAGTTGAAACATTAAGGCTATTGGATGGTATTGTTGACATCTATATGCCCGATATAAAATACTCGAATAACCAAATGGCCGAAAAATATTCTAATGCACCAAATTATTGGGAGGTTGTCACTTTAGCTGTTATAGAAATGAATAGACAAGTTGGAGATTTGAAAATAAGTAGAAGATGTATTGCTCAACGGGGATTATTAATTAGGCATCTTGTTTTACCTAATGATGCTGCCGGTTCAGAAAAAGTTTTGGAATTCGTGGCAAATATTATTTCTAGAGATTCTTACATAAATATTATGGATCAATACCATCCAACGTACAAAGCTGTTCAATATCCCGAAATAAATCGTAGGATAACCTGCGGCGAGTATATTCAGACTATTAAATATGCCGAAAGACTAGGTCTTCATCGCGGTTTTAATGAGTAATAAAAAAATAAATAATCAACTTGACTTACGAACCACATAAAGACGAAAACAAATCATGTTTCTCGGTAAGCGAAATTTGCAGCTTTAAGAAATTGGGTTTGCTGCCAATAATTCTCTTTTTAATTAAAATATTTTCCATAAAACTCTAATATTTTTTTTCTTCATCACCATATTGAAAATTAAAGTTACCCTGATAAGAATGCTTAACAATTCGTCAATTCTTCGTGCAATATAAATTCCTGTTGTCGTGATAACTGTTTTATTTTCCTCTTCTGTTAGTGAGATTATCCTCTCAAACGGTCACTAATTGACCGAACTTTTCTTCGATCAGCACTTTTGAAATTCATAGGGCTTCAAATATTTGGTTTATTGTGAATTTGTAAAGTACCTGAAGATAAATTGTGATCAGGTTGGCAAGAAATATTATTATAAGCAAATTTAAATTTAGCTTATAGTGCTCCTTCCTTAACAAGGAATTTCATGTCAAGCTTAAAATGATCCCGAAATCCTTTTATTAAAGATTCTGTAAGTCTTGAATAAGCGATTGTTCTACCAAGAATTGAGAAGAGATCAGTTGTTTTATTAGATAACTCTTCTTTCAGAAAAACGATTTTTTCCTGAGAGAAGTTTAAGTAATCCAAAATTTTAAGATGGTAGTCTCCGCAAAGAATAGAGCCATGCTGAAGTAAAGCGTGCTTCATTTTTTTTTGTGCGCTTCCGACAAGTTTTTTGCCTGCATACTTTATTTCACTTTTAGCTGGAACTGCAAAACACAGAGAAGATAATTCTTCTTTATAAAAATTTGGAAAGTCCGGTTGAATATTCTCCATCTCTAAAGAAGAAAGCACCGAATTATAATTTATCAATCCTTTAATTAAGGCAAGATTAATTTCATGATAAATATTTCGGAAAGATGTGCTTTCATCAATTGGATAAACTACTGAATAAGTTAGCTCCTCAGCGTGAAGAATTGCCCGTCCTCCGGTAGGTCGAAATACAATATCAATTTTATCTTGCTGTGCTTTAGTGACATTTAGTTCATCTAAATTTTGACTGGCTCCTAAGGAAATACAGTACGGATTCCATTTATAAAACCTTAACACTGCTTCGTCAGAGTTGCACGATTCAGCCAAATGCATATCAATATCCATATTTATTTTGCCGGTATTAAATCCTGAATTGAGCACACGCAATTTCATTTACCGACTAAACCGCGTTTACTGTTCTTAATAAATTCTAAAGTTTGTCTGACGTAATCATTCTCTCCTAATTCAGCTTCAATTTTTTTTACTGCTTGCGATACATTAAGTGAATTATCGTAAATATAATTGTATGCCTTTTTTAGTGCCTCTATATCTTTTGCAGCAAAACCTCTCCTGCGAAGCCCAACAATATTTAGCCCGCAAAATTTTAAAGGTGTATGAGCCGCAAGTATAAAGGGAGGAAGATCTTGTGAAATTTTGAAAGAACCGCCTGTCATTGAATGCTGACCAACCTTGCTAAATTGATGAACTGTAGTCATACCACCAATAATTGCATAGTCTTCAACGTGAACATGTCCGCCGAGCTGCACTCCATTTGCAAGAATACAATTATTTCCGACTACGCAATCGTGAGCAACATGAGTGTATGCCATTAGCAAACAATTCCTGCCAACCTTTGAAAAACCTGTTGATTTTGTTCCACGATGACAAGTAACAAATTCATGAACTGTTGTATCGTCATCAATAATAAAAAGAGATTCTTCATTTTTGAAACTTAAATCCTGCGGTACATGAGCAATTGAAACTGCTTGATGAATTATTACTCGGTTGCCCAAACGCGCCCCATTATAAAGCACAGCATGTGGACCTACTATGCAGTTATTTCCGATTTCAACATTATCATGAATGATTGCAAAAGCATCAACAGTAATATTCTCACCAAGTTTTGCTTTGGGACTTACAATTGCTGTTGGATGAATATTTAGCATATCGATTACATCCCATTTGATTTTTGATTTTTATCTACAACTCCAGCCATAAATTCGGCTTCGGCAACCAAATTATCGTTAACGAATGCTCTACCTTTCATATTAAAAATTTTACTTTTTTTATTTGCCATCTCAATTTCTAAATAAAGCGTATCGCCTGGTACAACAGGTTTTCTAAACTTGGCATTGTTGATTTGCATAAAGACGACAAGCTTATCTTCAAAATCACCTAAAGAATTTAATAACATTATTCCGCCGGTTTGAGCCATAGCTTCGATTATCAGGACTCCTGGCATAATTGGTTGTCCGGGAAAATGACCAGAAAAAAATGGTTCATTAATTGTGACTGATTTTACCCCAATCACTTTTTTGTCAAGCTCAAGATGAGTGATTTTATCTACCAATAAAAATGGATATCTATGCGGTAAAATTTTTTGAATAGCGTTAATGTCAAATACAATTCCCTCTTTCTTTACAAGTTGATACTTCTTAACAATTTTTTTCTGCTGGTAAAGCTTTCTAACTTGTTTTGCGAATTCAACATTTGCTCTGTGCCCCGGTCTGGCAGCAAGAATTTGAGCTTTCAATGGAGCTCCAATCAAAGCTAAATCACCAAGAAGATCCAGAAGTTTGTGTCGTACAGGCTCATTCCTATAACGAAGCTCTTTGTTATTCAGAATGCTATTTTCTCCTATTACTAGTTTATCCTTTAAACCGATTTTGTTTCTAAGCTTCTCTAATTCCTCAATACTCACTTTGTGATCAACAATTACAATTGCATTGTTAATATCGCCGCCTTTAATTAAGCCCTGGTCAGCTAATGATTCAACTTCACTCAAAAAGCAAAACGTACGTGCAGAAGAAAATTCCTCAACAAATTCTTTTTCAAGATCGAATAAACCTGTATGCTGGCTTCCTAAAGCTGGATTCTGGTAATCAACCATTACTGAAATTCTGTATCCATCCAAAGGCAACGCAGCAATGTCAATTTGATTTTTTTCATCGTGATACATCACAGTTTCATCTATGATCAGGTAATCTTTTGGTGCTTCTTGCTGAACAAATCCCGCCTCCTGTAAAATATCTACATAAGGTTTTGCACTTCCATCTATAACCGGAGGTTCAATTCCATCAAGTTCAATAGTAATATTATCAATTTGTAAACCGACTATTGCAGCGAGTACATGTTCAACCGTATGAACTTTTGCTTCACCAACACCTAAAGTAGTTCCCCTTGATATATCAACCACATTATCGGAAGTTGCTGGAATTTCCGGAGACCCCCCTAAATCTATACGAACGAATTTAATTCCAGTGTTTTCATGTGAAGGTTTGAAGGTCATGGTGCAGGATGTGCCCGTATGGAGTCCGATTCCGGACATTGATACCGACTTTGCAATTGTTCTCTGTTGCTCTAACATGAGCTATCCTTATTTAGTGGAAAAAATTTATTAGAAATAATAAAAAATGTTTTTCAAAATAGTAAGATGGGTTTATAAATACAATAAAGCGGAATGATACGAGTAGTTACGTTTTAACTTTTTTCAAGCTTTGATACTTCATCAAGAAGCTCCTTTACTTGAGTTTCAAGTTGATGAATTTTCGTTGCATACTCGGGAAGTGATCTAATATGACCCTCTAATCTTAATGCAGTGCTCATCTCTTTTGCCGGTGAACCAAAATATGCCCCGGGCTTGGAAATACCTTTTGATACCCCTGCTTGCGCAATTAAAGTAACTTTATCTGCTATTTCAATGTGTCCGACAATTCCAACTTGTCCGGCTATCAAACAATTCTTCCCGATCTTTGTACTTCCTGATATTCCGGCCTGGGCGGCAATTGCAGTATTATCACCAATTACAACGTTGTGCGCTACATGAACGAGATTATCAATCTTCACACCGCTTTTTATAACAGTTGCTCCTGTTGAAGCTCTGTCAATGCAAACGTTGGCACCTAGTTCAACATCATCTTCAATTTTAACAATGCCTATTTGATGAATCTTTTGGAACACTCCTTTTTCATCGGCATCGTACCCAAAACCATCAGAACCTATAACCGCGCCCGGGTGGATTATTACTCGATTTCCAATAACACATTTTTCACGGATGCTTACATTTGAAAAAATTAAGCAATCATTTCCTATAATTACATCATCATGTAGAACTGTGTTATGGAATATTTTAGCGTTATCACCAATTACACAACCCGATGAAATGACAACATTTTTTCCGAGAGCAACATTGTTTCCTAGCCTTGCTTTCGGGTGAATATATGCACTAGAATCTATATCATGAAGTGTAAAGTCGGGAGTGAAAAATTGATTAATAATTTTGAAAAATGCTTTGTTAGGATCTTTCACTTCAATGTAAGAAATATCTTCGCGTACTTTCTTAAAATCGGGTTTAACTAAAATTGCTGAGGCATGTGTAGTTGGAAAATATTTGTCGTATGCAGGTAGATATAAAAAAGTCAAATCACCCGGTTCGGCTTCTTCAATTTTTGCAAGATTTTTAATTACTATTCCCTCACTACCGAATAATTTACCGCCGACAAACTCTGCAATTTCCTTTAATGTAATTTCCATAAAAAAAAATTTATTCTATTTTAATTTTAACTTTTCTAAAACTAAAGCAGTAACATCATGCTCATCCTTTGCAAAAAGAAGCATAACATCGCCGCTCCTATCAAAAATAAAATCAAGGTCTTCATCTTTCGCAACATCTTTAATTGCAGTAAACACTTTATTCTGAACTGGTTTCATTATTTCATCTTGCTTTTGGAAAAGTTCACCGTTGGTACCGAATTTCTTTTCACGGTAATCACCTATTTGCTGCTCAAGCTTAATTAACTCTGACTCTGTTTCTGCTCTGGTTTGATCGGTCATTATGAGCTTGCGCTTTTCATAATCATCATATTTAGTTTTCCAACTGGTTTCAAGCTTAGTTAATTCAGCCTGCCAATCCTTAATGAATGCATCGAGCTTTTGCCTGGCATCCTGAGCATCAGGAAATTTATCCATGATTGAATCTGAATCAACGTATCCAATTTTCAATTGTCCATTTGTTAAACCTGTTAACAAAATAAAAAAAAGAAATAATAAAAAAGATGATCTTTTCATATAAATTCCTAATCAAAAAAATAAAATACTTTGAAACTCTATAATAAAAAGAAGAGGAAGAATTAATTCCCTCTCCTTAGCAAATCAAGAACTTGATAGGTGATATCGAAAGCAACATCAGCATAAAGAAGAACAATGTCGCCGCTTTTATCGAATACAAATTGCATTCCTTCGCGCTTTGCTACATCGGCAATAGCTTTGTAAATTTTTTCTTTAACAGGGTTAAAGAGTTCTTCCTGTTTCTTGTAAATCTCACCTGTTCCCTGTCCAAATTTTTGTCGTCTGAAATCGATAAGAGATTGCTCCTGGGCAATAAGATTTTGCTGCGCTGCTAATTTTTTATCATCGGGCATTGTATTAGCTTGCTTTTGATAGTTTGCTAAAGCCCCTTGATAAGCCTGTGTCATGCTGTCCAACTGCGCTGTCCATTTATTTGTGAGCGCATCTAAATCACCCTGAGCTTTAATTGATTCCGGAAGTTGAGTAAGAATAGTCTGCGAATCAACATAGCCAAGTTTTTGAGTTGTTTGTGCAAATGAAAAAGTGCAGCTTAATAAAACAGCGGCTAAAAGAAAGATGTATTTGTTCACTTCGATTACCTTTATTATTGATTGATGATAAATTAAAAACCTCTTCCAAATTGGAAATGGAATAGCCAGGTCGGATCTTTTTTATCCGTTAGCTTTCTATCAAAGCCGTAACCAAGGTCAAATCCGATTAAGCCAATAGGATTAATTAAAAGTCTTGCACCAAATCCGACCGATCTTCTAAGATCAAAAGGATCCGTCTTCTTTAAATTTTCAAAAACATTTCCTGCTTCAGCAAATGCAAGCAAGTAAAGTGGGATTGGATCGAGAGTAACTGCTAATCTTAATTCAGCAGCATATCTGGTCATAACTCTTCCGCCAATTACTCTGTCATCTGCATTTCTTGGCCCGACAGTACGATCATCGTAACCTCTTAATGGAGTAGTGGCAATAATTAAACCGTTTCCGCCCATATAATAAAATTCGAATGGCTGAATCTTTGTTCCGAGCCTCAGTTCATCAAGATAGCCAATATCTGCAACCGTGTAAATGGCAATTCTATTTGAATTGAATAATCTTCGATACCATTCTGCTTTAAAATTAATTTTGTAATAGTCCACGTCTCCAGGCAGGAATGGACCTCCGGACAATTCTCCATCTAAGGTGAAAGAAGAACCTGAAGATGGGAAAATTGGATTGTCAATATTTTTTCTGCTTAAAGTTGTACCTAGTGTAAATTGTTGTGTTTTTCCTTCTTCGTAAAAATTTTGACCTTCGAGAACATTATTATATTGATATCTGAACAATCCCTGAACATAGAAGAAATCATCCGGCCATTTTAACCTTCTGCCGACTCGTAATGTTCCGCCCGATTGTCGTAAATCATAAATATATGCTTGACGAGTATCAAAAACTTCAAGCCCAACTAAAGTTGGAGTATCAAACATCCATGGTTCGGTAAAACCTAAAGTAAAAGTACGATACAAACTGCCCACTCCAAACTGCCAATTGAAGCTAAGTATTTGTCCGCCACCTAAAGAAAATGGTTCTGTAATTGAAAAATTTGTTAGGGTAACACCAACAGCGCCACTGAAGCCAAAAGCGCCGCTGTAACCAATTGACGCATTAAGATAATCGCTTGATTTTTCTTCAACTCTGAACGTAACGTCAACTGTGCTGTCTGTTGGAAGTGTGTAATCAATTCCTTGAGGTCCATATAATTTTTCTACATTAAAATATTGCAGGTTTGCAAGCTGTTGTATACTTCTAAACAATAATGCTCTGTTAAAATAATCTCCCGGAACAGTATAAAGTTCTCTTCTGATTACTTTATCCTTAGTTTTATCATTTCCTGTTATATCAACTTTTCCAACTTTAAATTGATTTCTTTCTTCAACACGAATTAATATATCAAGAGAATCATAGCCAACTTTTGTTTCTGTAGCTTTAAGATTAAATGTGAGATAACCATTATCAAGATAGAGTGCATAAACATCAGATTGTTTCTCATTACCGCGAAGATTCTGCTCAAACTTTTCGTAATTGAAAACATCACCTTTAGCGAAGTCGAGCCTTTCCAAAAGAACTTCATTAGGATAGATGGTATTTCCCAGCCATTCAATATTTCGGACTTTATATTGGGGACCTTCATGGACATAGATTTGTATCTTCAAATCTTTTTTATTGTTGAAATAAATCAGAGAGTCAGATAAAATTTCTGCATCCCGATAACCGTTACGTTTATAAAACTTTAGAAGTAAATCCTTATCCTCGTCATATTTTTTTCTATCAAACTTGGCAGAACTCCAAAACTTCCACCACTTTGCTTCTGCAGTCTCATCCAATTCCCCGCGAAGATCGCTTTCATCAAAAGCTTGGTTTCCGAAAAATCTAATTTCTCTTACTACAACCTGATCATTTTCTTGAATATCGAATTTAACCAGAACCCTGTTCTTAATTTTCTCAATTAAGTTAGAATAGCTTTGATCCGATTTTGAGTACTCAACATTATATTCGTCAGCTAAATCCTTATTGTTTCTCCAGGTAACAATTATTTCACTTTCTAATGTATCAGCAGTGTAAAACTCATAGTGTTTAGAGTCTACGACGGCGTTTAGATACCCCTCTTCCTCATACGATTGGATAATTCTCTGCTTCAGTTTAGCAATTTCTTGAGGCTTTAATATTTGACCTCGAATAAAATTTACCTTTTTCTCTAGGTCATCAGTATCAATCTCATCGTTTCCTTCGAAAATGATTTTCTCAAGTCTCGGATATTCATCAACTTTAATTACTAGGAAAATTCCATCTGCAATTTGCTTATCATTAATAATCTGAACATCAGAAAAAATATTCAATGCCCATAATTGTTTAATGGCATTTAAAGTTTTATCGCCTGGGATTTGAATTTCATCACCAATTTTTAATCCGCTGTTAGCAATAATGATTGCTGCATCGGCAGATTTATTTCCAATGACGGAAATACCAAGTATTTTATAGCTCCTTGTAATAGTTTGCGAAAACGAAAGACACGAAAAAATTAAAAGCAGGGTAATTAGATAAATTTTAATGTGCTTCGCTAGAAAGGATATGTGCATCAAGTTAAACCTTTTCCTTAATTTGTTCACTAACTTTTCCGAATCTTCTCTCTCTTTTTTGAAAACTTTTTATTGCTTTATAAAGATCATTCCTACGGAAGTCCGGCCACAGAACATCAGAAATATAAAATTCCGAATAAGCAATTTGCCAAAGTAAAAAATTACTAACTCTGAATTCACCGCTTGTTCTAATTACCAAATCGGGGTCCGGTATATATTTAGTCATGAGATGATCTGATAAAAGGGATTCATCTATATCTTCCGGTCTAATATTTCTGTGCTCTACTTCATTAGCTATATATTTTACTGCTGCCAATATTTCAACTCTACCGCTATAACTTAAAGCTAAGTTGAGAACCATTTTCTTATTGTTTTTAGTTTTTTCAAATGCATCATTAAGTTCTTTTTGAACTTCTCTCGGTAGTAAGTCAATATCACCTATCATGGTAATCTTAATATCATTCTGGTTTAGTTCATCTGTCTCATCTCTCAAGCTTTTAAGTAAAAGACGCATTAGCATTGAAACCTCATCCTTTGGTCTTCTCCAATTTTCGGTTGAAAAAGTATATAATGTAAGATATCGTACACCTAACTGAGAGCATGCTTTAACAATATCCCTAACCGATTCAACACCACGTTTATGACCAGCAGCACGTGGTAACCCCCTTTTTTTTGCCCATCTTCCGTTTCCATCCATTATTATTGCAATATGTGATGGAATTTCACCGGATTTTTTTAATTCTGCCTGAGTGCGCTCATCTGACGAGCTGCGAGAGCTTGTCAATTATTCTCCTTCTATGAAAAAATAAAGGTCGTAAGATTCTATATCGATCTTAAGACTAACAATCGATTATAAATGTTCACATATTGATAGATTGCAATATGAAAGATAATAAATGCAGATTTTATAATGAAAGGGAAAAAGCTATATGTAGCATGAAATAAATAATATTACCCCCTAAAACTAACGTTACTTATGAAAAAAGCGGCTGGAATCGTTCTGCAGTTCTTTTTTTTGAAATAGCTTGACGTTCAGTAATTTGAAATAGCTTAATGTTTTTTCGAATATCTTCTTCAAACTGATCGATAAGTAATTTTACTTCTTTGAAGTTTTCTTCTTTTACTCCGATAAATAGCATTACCGGATAATTGCCATTTCGAGTATGTCTTGTTGCCAAGTGATTTATTTTATTCAATAACAAAGATTGATTATTCAGATCATCATTTGTAATTGTTAAGCCAATAGCATACTTATTTTTTTGTCGGGCAACAACATCAACCTCAAAACCTCCAACCGAAGTTGGTTCGGGAAGATAGGTTCCAAATTTTCTGCTAAGTGTTAAATAACCTTTTCGCCAAAATTGTTCTACTAGAAGGTCAACGTTTTTTCGCCTTAATAATTCAGTCATATTATACCTCATCATTTTAATTTATTATGAAATCATATTTATTCTTGGTGAAAACCGTCTATTGCTGAATACTTTAATATTTGCTATTAAACCATATTCAAATTTTTTAATTTCGGAGGAGTTAGTAACTCTGCCATAGATTACCTTTTTACCATGTTTGTCTCTTGTTATGTAATAGGGTTCAAGCACCACCTCATCAAGTCCATATAAAAATTTAATTTGGTTCCTCTTGCTTATTGCTTCTGAGAATATTTGTGTCTTCATAGTTTTTACTTTCAATTTAATAATCTAATTACACCTGAAACTTTTCCGAGTATGGAAAAATCAGATTTACTATCAATACGAATTGGGGAATAATTTTTATTTTGTGGAATTAAGCTTACCTTATTTACTTTATTCTCGTATATTTTAACAGTTACTTCATCGCCAACCATTGCAACAATAATTTCACCGTTAAGCGCTTCTTTTCTTGATGATACGATAACAAAATCTCCATCAAAAATGCCGGCATCAATCATACTATCACCTCGAACTTTTAAAGCAAAATGTTCTCCGGATTTTTTTAGAAAAGAAGGATCGATTACCAAGCTTCCTTCTATATTTTCAATTGCGAGAATAGGAGTTCCGGCGGCTACTCGTCCCACGATTGGAATCTTTGTGAAGATATCTTCCGAAGCGATTACTTTCACGGCTGTATTATCGAACTCATGTCTCAGATAAGAAATTCCTCGACTGGCGTTACTCTCCACAGCGATGTAACCTTTCTTTACTAATGCATCTAAATGCCGTTTAACTCCAAAGGTGGACGATATTTCAAACCTCTTTCCAATTTCTCTGAGTGTTGGTGGGTAACCATTCTCATTGCGAAATTGCTCGATGAAGTTTAAAATGTCTTTTTGGCGATCTGTAAGTGTGTTTTTCATATAAGTGTTCAATTGTTCACTGGAAATATAGTGAACATAAGTACACTTGTCAAGTTATTTTTTTGATAGATTACAAGATTGAAATGCGTGCGAGATTGTTAGAATTGTAAATCGGGATTCAAAAGTTGAAATAAATTCCTGCCAATCATATAATTGTCAAAAACGCCTCTGAATAATTCTTCACCGGGACCTTTAGCAAACACGCCAACCATTTCTGCTGAATGGCCAGTTGTGGTGAACTTCAAGGTTATATTAGAACCATCAGGTTTCCCATCATTTATTGACATGCCACCAGTTTCATGATCTGCAGTAATAATAACTAAAGTATTACCATTTTCTTCCGCAAAATTTAAAGCGGCATCTATTGCTCCGCAGAAATCATTCAATTCAGTCATTAAATAATCTTGATTGTTCTCATGTCCGCCCCAGTCTATTTGTGAACCTTCAACCATCATTACAAAACCGTTATCGCTTTGTGAAAGTACCGGTAATACCTTTTTAGTAAGATCAGCTAACGAGTAATTTCTATCTTTAGCTCTTGGCAATTGTTCGTCTTCCAGAAGTGCATAGAATTTATTATTGGGTTGACTGGCGAGAAGTTCATTTGCGTTTCTATAAATATCGTAACCTTTATTTTTTAATATATCAAAACCATTTATGATTGAACTTGATGCTTCAGTTTCATGGAAATATTTTGCCCCGCCGCCAATAACAACATCAATATCTTTTTCAAGAAATTGTTTGGCAATTGCAGTTTCCTCTTTTCTGCTGATTACATGAGATACGAATGCTGCCGGAGTAGCGTGTGTAACTGTGCAGGTAACAACTAATCCTGTTGATTTATTTAATCTTTCAGCTTCTTCAAATATATTAGTAAGAGGATTTCCAAGTGTGTCAACTCCAACATAGTAATAGTTAGTTCTGTATCCGGTAGAGATGGCAGTTGCACCTGCAGCAGAATCTGTAAGTAAGTTATCGGCAGCACATGTAATTGAAAACCCAATTGAAGTGAATCTACGAAAAGGATTGTTTGGAAAGTGTAAGACGGCGGCGCTAACATAATTAGCGCCCATACCATCTCCAATAAGTAAAATAATGTTTTTGGGTCTTTGTGTACTTTGTGAAAATAAAACGCTAAAATTAAAAATAATAATTAGAACAATAGCTTTAATCACCCTCATGCAACTTCAACTTCTTTTTTCGTAACGTGTGTCAGCCAATTATACTTATCTTCTGAATGTCCGTACTGAATCGAGGTAATTTCGTCAAACAGCTTTGCGGCAAGATTGTCTGGCTGTGCAGAATCAAATTTCATTTCGATGTCCTTGTATTTCAACAGTCCAACCATTGAAATTATCGCAGCTGTGCCAGTTCCAAAAATTTCCAGTACATTACCTTTTTTGAACTCAGAAACAACTTCATCCATCGGAATTAGTCTTTCAGTTACCTCCATTTCCCAATCTTTGAGGATCTGAAGTACTGAATCGCGTGTAATTCCTGGTAAAATACCTCCAGTTAATTTTGGAGTGGCAATTTCATTATTGAATCTAATAAAAATATTCATGGTTCCAACTTCTTCAATATACTTTTGCTCAACACCATCCATCCAAAGCACCTGAGTAAACCCCTGACGTTTGGCAAATTCACTCGCATACAGGCTGGCAGCATAATTACCTGGAGTTTTACATTCACCAATACCTTTTCTTACGGCGCGAACGTATTCATCAGTTGCTAAAATCTTGACGGGCTTAAATCCTTCCGGATAGTAAGCTCCCACAGGAGATAATAAAATTATTAGTTTGTAACTAGCTGAGGGTCTGACTCCTAAAACCGGATCTGAACCAAAAATAAACGGTCGAATATATAATGATTCACCTTTCTTTGTGGGAATCCATTCTCGTTCAAGCCAAACCAGTTCTTTCAAAGCTGAGAGAACAAAATCAACATCAATTTCGGGAATGCATAATCTCCTGGAAGAGTTATTCAATCTTTGGAGATGTCTATCCGGTCTGAATATTACAACATTTTCATCTCGGGTTCTGAAGGCTTTAAGACCCTCAAACACTGCTTGTCCATAATGAATAAACATAGTCGCAGGATGAAGAGATAATCGATCTAGAGGTTTTATTTGTGGATTATACCAACCTTTACCACTATCGTAATCCATTTCAAAAACATGATCTGTAAATATTTGACCGAAGCCCAAATTCGATGGAATGCTTACTTGTTCTTTTCTGTTTTTCAGTTGGAATGCTATTTTTTCCATTACAGGCCCTAACTTAGATTTTTAGTAAATAATAACAACTGATATTTACAGAAAATTATTGAAAATTTAAAATTAAAGTGCCCGGTGGAGGGCTACCGGGCATGGGGAAGACTCATTAAGGGGGGGTAGAACTTAATGAATCGTTAATTAAATATAATATATTTTTTTTATATAAGCAATTACATTTTAATAAATTATTAGAAACAGTTAAGTAATGACTTGTCCAAAACCCCATTAAGCTAATGAGAGATGATACTTAGCAAAGGGGTTATTTCTCACATTTCTAAAGTCAGTAATATTCTGAAAATGAGACATGGAAACAACTTAAAATTTGCAATATTCTATCTAAATTAAAATACTTAAGCGGGTGTTAGAATAAAAGCATCCAGAGAACATAATCTAAAATTAAAATTAGTGCAGCTGAAAGCACAAATGATCGAATTGTAGAAAGCCCAACGCCTTCAGCACCTCCTTCGGTTCTGAAACCAATATGACAACCGAGGAGAGCCGTGACCCCCCCAAAAAAAATCGTTTTTAGTAAGCCAGAAAATAAATCTGACATCTCAAAAAATCTTCGTACAGATTTGAAGAAAACTGCGAACGAAATTCCAAGAAAATAATTTGATACGATGTAAGCTCCAAACACAGCAATAAAGTTTGCAAAAATTACCAACAGAGGCATCATTAAAATTGATGCGAGAAATCTTGGCATTGCCAAATAACGAACAGGATTGATTGCCATGGTTTCAAGTGCATCTATTTGTTCAGTAACTTTCATTGTACCAAGCTCTGCAGCAATTGAAGCACCCACTCTACCGGCAATTACAATTCCAGTAAGAACGGGACCAAGCTCGGTGATTATAGCCCTGCTTGTTGCAGCACCTAGAAATGACAGTGGAGCAATTCCTTTTAATTGGTAGGCTGCTTGCCAAGCAGCAACTGCTCCAGTGAAGACAGCGATGATAAGCACAAGGGGGAGCGAATTTACTCCAATATGTTCCATTTGATAGAGAATCAATCGTCTGCTTTTGGGTATCCATGTAAAACTTTTCACAATTCCCCAAAAAAGTTTTGAGACTTGTCCAATTTCCTCAAAAAAGCTTATCGTGGAGGCGCCAATTTTTTGAAATATTTTTTTAATCACAATTAAGACTGATGATTATTGATAGATTAAATTTAACAAATTTAAATCCGAGATGTATCATGGTTCACACAGCAAGCTTGATAATGAACAACTTTTATATATTTGCCCGTATTCAAAAAAACATTGTGCAAAATAATAAATTAATAAGGCAGCACATGAATAGAACATCAAATGCAAAATTACTCAATTGGGTAAATGAAATAACCGCAATGTGTCAACCCGATTCAGTTTATTGGTGTGATGGTTCTAATGAAGAATACAATAGACTTGCAGGTAAACTAGTTGAGAATGGTACTTTTACTAAGCTCAATGAAAAACTTCGTCCGAATAGTTATTGCGCCATGTCCGATCCATCTGATGTTGCTAGAGTTGAGGATAGAACATTCATTTGTACATTCAAAAAGGAGGAAGCTGGTCCAACTAATAACTGGGAAGACCCTTTCCTTATGAAAGAAAAACTGAAAAAACTATTTGATGGATCAATGAAAGGAAGAACGATGTATGTTATTCCCTTCAGTATGGGTCCTCTTGCCTCAAAAATAGCTTACATTGGAGTTCAGCTAACCGATTCACCGTACGTTGTTTGCAGTATGAAAATAATGACAAGAATCGGAAATAAAGTTCTTGATGTTTTAGGCGATGGAGATTTTGTCCCTTGTTTACATTCAGTTGGTGCACCATTAAAAGCAGGGGAGAAAGATGTTCCCTGGCCATGTAACAAGGACAACAAATTCATTGCGCATTTTCCAGAAGAAAATACTATTTGGTCTTACGGCAGCGGATATGGAGGTAATGCTCTGTTAGGTAAAAAATGCCTTGCATTGAGGATAGCGTCCTACATGGCTCGAAATGAAGGTTGGTTAGCAGAACATATGCTGATTGTAGGTATCACAAATCCAAAGGGAGTTAAAAAATATTTTGCTGCTGCATTTCCAAGTGCATGCGGTAAAACAAATTTGGCCATGCTAACACCAAGTATTTCTGGATGGAAGGCTGAAACCGTTGGTGATGATATTGCCTGGATGAAATTTGGTGAAGATGGCAGATTATATGCAATCAATCCCGAAGCTGGATTTTTTGGAGTAGCTCCGGGTACTGTAATGGTTCAAGTGAAAATTGACTTTTTATAAAAATATTTTTATAAAATTGATTCATAACACATTCTGCTCTAAGTCCCGCTCCACTTAGCTCCGCTACGCCATTTTTAAGGTTGTCTTCGCT
>Ga0208373_1000611_pt1 | contig 58887 bp, 55 predicted proteins | sample RifOxyC2_FD_184036 | JGI IMG/M metagenome (GOLD analysis project Ga0208373, IMG submission 184036) | Soil microbial communities from Rifle, Colorado - Rifle Oxygen_injection C2 (SPAdes) | ecosystem: Environmental > Terrestrial > Deep subsurface > Rock core/Sediment | place: Rifle, Colorado...
GGGCCGGTTGCGGCACCTGCCAAGGCCAGCCGGCTCGACAGGGTTCACTGACAATTATCGGTTCGGTCTCACCTCCCGGTGGGGACCTGTCAGAACCGGTCGTGCAAAACACCCTGCGTGTCACCAAGATTTTCTGGGGTTTAGATGAAAGCCTGGCCCATAAGCGGCATTTCCCTTCCATCAACTGGCTCCTCTCCTACTCTTTGTACGTCGACAACTTAAGTCCCCATCTGGCTAAAATTGTGGCCCCTGATTTTCTGGTCAACCGTGAGCGGGCCTTGAAGATCCTGGCCGAAGAGAGTGAACTGGAGGAAATTGTCCGATTGGTTGGTTTGGAATCACTCTCACCCAAGGAACAGCTTTTACTCATGGCCGCCAAGATGATCAGGGAAGATTTTCTCTATCAAAGCGCCTTTGACCCCGTTGACCAATATTCCGACCTCCCCAAACAGGCTTGGCTGCTAAAAACAATTCTCTCTTTTTATGATCTGGCCCGCCAGGCCCAAGAGGCAGGCAAGACAACGGCGGAAATACAAGAGTTAAAGACCATCCAGGCTATCGCCAAAGCCCGGCTGAGCACAGAAGCAGAAAACAAAAATTTGCAATCGGACATCAAAGACGAATTCCACAACTTAATAGGAGTGCAATACCATGCTTGAGATCAAAGAGATCACCGGACCATTGGTTTTGGTCGACGGAGTTGCAGGGGTCGCTTACGATGAACTGGTGGAGGTTGTCTTAAAAAACGGCGAGGTGCGCTCCGGCAAGGTCCTGGAAGTCGCTGGCAGCAATGCCCTGATCCAGATCTTTGAAGGAACCGAAGGGCTCGACATCCAAAGCACTAATTTTAAGTTTAAGGGGCATGGGCTGGAGTTGGCTGTCTCACCAGATATTCTTGGCCGGGCCTTCTCCGGCCTGGGAAGACCAATTGATGGAGCACCCCGCTTAATCCCCGATAAAAAAATTGATATTAACGGCGACCCGATCAACCCCGTAGCCCGCGATTATCCGAATGATTTTATCCAAACCGGTATTTCCACCATCGATGGGTTAAATACGCTCTCCCGGGGACAGAAGTTGCCGATTTTTTCCGGCTCCGGGCTTCCCCATCCCCGCCTGGCCGCGCAAATCGCCCGCCAGGCCAGCGTCCGCGGCAAACAAGAAAAGTTTGCGGTGGTTTTTGGCGCAATGGGTATTACCTATGAGGAAGCAGAGTTTTTTATCTCAAATTTTAAAAAGACCGGCGCGATAGAAAACTCGGTCCTGTTTATCAACCTGGCTTCTGACCCGGCCATTGAGCGTATCGCCACACCCAGATTGGCTTTATCAGCGGCAGAATACCTGGCCTTTACCTTAGAAATGCAGGTGCTGGTCATCCTGACAGATATGACCAACTATTGTGAGAGTTTGCGGGAAATTTCGGCCGCGCGTAAAGAAATTCCCGGCCGTCGCGGATATCCCGGCTATCTTTATACTGACCTGGGGATGCTTTATGAACGGGCCGGCCGGATTAAAGGGCATCAAGGGTCCATCACGCTGATCCCGATCTTGAGCATGCCCGACGATGACAAAACCCACCCCATCCCCGACCTGACCGGCTATATCACCGAAGGACAAATAATTCTCAGCCGGGAACTGGAACGCAAAGGGATCTATCCACCGGTAGACCCACTCCCCTCGCTTTCCCGCTTGCGCGATAAAGCGATCGGGGCAGGCAAGACCAGGGAAGACCATGCCAGCGTGGCTAACCAGCTTTTTGCCGCCTATGCCCGGGGACGCGAGGTCAGGGAGCTGGTAATTATTTTGGGGGAGGCGGCCCTCTCAGAAAGCGATCGCCAGTACCTGCAATTTGCCGCCGAATTTGAGGCCCGTTTTATCAGCCAGGGAGAAAACGAAAACCGAACAATTGACCAGACCCTCAATCTGGCCTGGCAATTATTCAAGCTCCTGCCGCGCGAAGAGTTGAAGCGGATCAAAGACGAAATATTCGAAAAATATGCGCCTAAAGATTAATCCAACCCGTATGCAGCTTTTGCGGCTGCGCCGTCGCATTGACCTGGCCCGCCGCGGGCACCAGCTGCTACAGGACCGCCTTGACGGGCTTTTGCAGAACTTTTTCCGCTTGAAAGATGATTATCTGCAGCTGCACGCCCGTCTCGAACCAGAGTTGACCAAGATTTTTCTGACCACCGTTATGGGATCCGCCCTTTCCCACCCCAAGGCCTTTGACCCCGCCAACCAGAAAAAAGCTCAAGCAGAAGTAGCCAAGACCCAAACTAATATTATGGGCGTCAAGACCGTCCAATGGCAATTGAAACAGGAGGGGGATCCGTCGTATAATGAATTAGTCGCAACCGGCGAATTGATGGCCGCGGCCGGGCAATTCAGCCAGCGGCTGCCGGAGCTGGTCAGGCTGGCTGGTTTGAGCCAGACCTTGAAGGCAGTTGCCTCCCAGATCATAGAAACCAGACGCCGGGTCAATGCCCTGGAATATATCTTGATCCCCGAACTGGCCCGTAATGTCAAATTGATCAAAATAAAACTGGCTGAATTGGAACGAAGCACCAAAGTTGTCTTGATCAAATTGGGAGAATAAGGAGCGATTATGCAGGAAAAAATTAAAGCTGAAATCAAAGAGAGCCTGGAAGCCAAAAACCTGGTATTGAAGCAGCTGGTCCCGCAAATCGAACAGGCGGCTAAAATGATGATTGCGGCCCTCAAAAACGGCAACAAGATCTTATTTTTAGGCAATGGCGGCTCGGCGGCTGACTCACAACACCTGGCCGCTGAATTAGTCGGCCGTTTTCGCCAGGAACGGCGTGCCCTGTCTGCCATCGCCCTGACAACTGACACATCCATCCTGACCGCGATTGGCAACGATTACAGTTTTGACCAGATTTTTGCCCGCCAGATTGAAGGGTTGGCTAATTCCGGTGATGTTGTCGTTGGCCTCTCAACTTCCGGGAACTCCAAGAATGTGATTATAGCCCTGGAAAAAGCCAGGGAGCTTGGCTGCAAGAGCATTGGCCTGTTAGCTTGCGACGGCGGACGGATTGCCGGATTGGTTGACCTGGCCCTGACCATCCCCTGTAAAAATACGCCGCGCGCGCAAGAATCCCATATCATGATTGGACACATTCTCTGTTCAATGGTTGAACAGGAATTGTTCCCGGCTTAAACAATGAAAGAAAAGACACACCGTTTTGGCGTCTCGATGGAAAAAACACTCCTGGCAAAGCTGGATGCCCTGATTGCCAGGAAAGGTTATTCCAACCGGTCCGAAGCGCTGCGCGACCTGGTGCGGGACAAGCTGGTCGAACAAGAGTGGCAAGTGGGGAATAAAGAGGTTGTGGCTACGGTTACCCTGATCTATAACCATGGATCGCTTGACCTGGCCAACAAATTGACCGATTTACAACATGACAACCACCAACAAATTCTCTCCACTACCCACTTTCATCTTGACCAACATAATTGTTTGGAATTGCTGGCCCTCAAGGGGCCGGCCGGCAAGATCAAAGAAATCGCTGAACGGCTGATCGCCACCAAAGGGGTCAAGCACGGGAAACTGGTCATGACAACTACTGGAAAGGAATTAACATGAAAAAATACGAACCGGTTGATCTAAAAAAAATAAAAACGTATTCAGTTAAGAAGCGGAATACAAAAGTTCAACTTAGCTCTTTTGCCCAACCCCTGTCCAATGGCTGCTCCTTCAGCCGGTTTAGCGAAGCCCTCCCCCATTTCCTGGCCGCCGACCAGCTGCGTGACGCGGCCCGCGCCATTGTTACCGCGCGGCAAAAAGGGCGGCCGGTCATTATCGGCCTGGGGGCACACGTCATTAAAGTCGGCCTTTCCCCACTGATTATCGACCTGATGAAAAAGAATATTGTCACCTGCCTGGCCATGAACGGGGCCGGGGCAATTCATGATTTTGAAGTCGCGACTTTAGGCACAACCTCGGAAGATGTCGCCGAAGGCCTGGAAACCGGGATGTTCGGCATGGTTGAAGAGACGATGTTCCAGATGAATACCGCAATCAAGAAAAAAGGAGGGATGGGACAGCTTTTGGGCAGGCGCCTAAGAGAGATCAAAGCCCCATTCAATTCCTTGAGCCTGCTGGCCAACGCTGAAATGCTGGATTTACCGGCCACAGTTCACGTCGCCATTGGGACCGATACCATCCATATGTCTCCGCATCTTGACCCCAAAGCTTTGGGAGAAGCATCCTTTACCGATTTCCGGCTGCTGGCCTCGGTTATCGGCCAACTGGAGGGGGGGGTCTATCTCAACCTTGGCTCAGCAGTAATTATGCCTGAAGTATTTTTAAAAGCCTTGACGATCGCCAGGAATATCGGGCAAAAGGTTAAAAACTTTACCACGATTAATATGGACATGGCCCAGCATTACCGCCCCAGGCAAAATGTCCTGCTCCGGCCCAAAGGCAAAGCGATCGCCCTGACCGGACATCATGAGATCATGTTCCCGCTCCTGTACCAATTAGTCAACGAACTGATTTAAGATGGCAAATTATTTTATTACCGGAGCCAGCGGCTGTGTGGGACATTATGTCCTTGATGTCTTGCTGGGCAATCCTGACCACCATTACTACCTGCTGGTCCGCAACCCGCAAAAACTGCGGCTTGATCTGCGACAATATCCCAATGTCACACTTATCCAGGAAGATCTAGCCAATATCGAAAGCCACGCCCGCCTTCTCAAGGAGATCGATTACCTGGTTCATCTGGCCGCTGATTGGGGGGGGAATGAAGGCAATTTTGATTATACCCTCCTGCTCTTTAACCTGCTCGATCCGGTCAGGATAAAAAAGGTCATCTACTTTTCCACCGCCAGTATTTTGGGTTCTGACAATCGGCCGGTCTTTGCGGCAGAAAAATACGGCACGCATTACATCCGGAGCAAATACCGGATATACAAAACCATCCCGTCATTGCGGATCGCCGACAAGATTATCACTATTTTCCCGACTTGGGTGCTGGGCGGCGACAGCCGTCATCCCTATTCGCACGCCTTAAAAGGGATCCTGGACCTGGCAAAATGGTTTTGGCTGATAAAATACTTCACCATCAATCTGTCTTTCCATTTTATCCATGCCCGTGACATGGCCAGGATTGTCAAATACCTACTGGAAAACGACCGGCCGGAAAGAGCTTATGTTTTGGGCAATGAGCCGATCACCGCGACCGCCTTTTTGCGGGAAGTCGGCAGCTTTTATGGCCAGAAGGTCGGCTTTCAGCTGCCCATATCTTTGACGCTGGTCCAACTCCTGGCCAAGCTCACCTGGAGGCTCCTCCATCCCTGGGACATCTATAGCATGAATCGCAAGCATTTTATCCACCAGACTGTCCAGGCCAGGGACTTTGGGCTGCCGACTGACCTGACAACCATTGCCAGTATTTTGCAATCAACAAAATAATATGCAGTACACAATCGCCCTGCTCTGGGAAAGCCGCTCTGCGGCTGGCGAAAGCGATCGCTGGGGGATCCACCACTTCCAAGTCCAGGCAGCCTCGCTTATGCAGGCCAAGGAAAAAGCGGCCGCCCTGCTCGCAGCCAGGCCAGAATATTATTACGAATTAGCTTATATTGCCGATGACCAATCTCGCCACCAATATGCCAAAAGTTTTTCGGAATCGCCTTCCCATGGTCTTACCATTAGTTTTTTTAATGATCAGGAAAAAGAGGCCTTTGACACACTGGTCAATCAATATAAATTACGCACCGACCAAGAGCTGAAAAGCCTGACTTGTGATTGCCGGCTGGTATAATGAGGACATTAAAATGAAACGTTATTTTTATATTTTTACTCTATTCGCAATTCTCGTTATTGCCATCGCTTTTTCTTCTCTTGGTTGCGGTGGGGGTAGCGGGGAAGCAACCACCACTAGCACGACTACTTCAACAACTACCACACAAACCATCGACACGACAACTACCACAACCAGCAGCAGCACAACCACCTCAACTCTACCGAGTTATTTGGCCGCCTATTTTAATCCGCAAACATACGCTCCAACCTGTTTGGCAATGTTTTATCGTAATCCACCGGTGTTGGTAGATGGGCACATTTATATCGGCACCAGCCGTCCGGAATCGCGTTATTCGGAACGGGAAGATTGGAATGATAACTATTTTTTCAAACTGGACCAAAATTTAAATTTGGTTTGGGCCTATTTTCTGGGAGATGATGAGGTAAAGGGGGGAGCAGCCCCTGATAGTGCAAATAATATATATTTTATTGCCGCACGCCATACCAGCAATCCATACCCCAAGATTCTTTATAAAATTTCCAGCACCGGCAGTAAAGAATGGGAGGTCAATTTAGGAACCGGCGGCTCCAATTTTGGCACCGAAACTCCTGCAATCAGCAGTGATGATAAAATATTTGCCAGCGGACAAGTACTTAAGGCCTATGACACTAACGGTAGTTATATTTGGGGGCCAGACCTACCCGCCAATGCCCCGGTCATTTTTGACAGCAACGGCAATCTATATTTCACATATGTTGGCCGGCTGTATTCTTACACCTCCGGCGGGACGGAACGCTGGGCCACGCCACTCGACCCCAATGGTGAAAGCGTCAGTGGAGCCGCCCTTTCCAGTGACGAAAGTCGTGTTTATGTAGCTGTTCATCATTATATCGGTTGTTTTAATGCCAGCAATGGTTCTTTAATTTGGGTCTTTACAGCCGAAGCCGGCAGTTCCCCTGTCTTCCGTTCCTGCCCGGCTGTTGATGAAAATAATGTCCTTTATCAGGGGACAAAGGACGGGGAAGCCAGTATTTTTTATGCGCTCAATCCTGATGGTACGGTAAAATGGCAAAAAGCTACCGGAGCCGATCTTTATTCAACTCCTGCCCTGGCCAATAATGGCTACATATATGTTGGGTCAGAAGGAACAAGGCTACAATCGTTCAACAAAGAATCTGGAGAAAATAATGCTGATTATCCTTTAGGTCTGCCTTACGGGGCCGATATAACTTACAGCTCTCCTTTAATTAACTCTGATGGGACACTTTTTATTGGTACTATGGCCAGAGATACAACCGAAGCTGGTGTCGTGTTAGCCATCAGGACTACCTCAACCGGGCTTTCTACAATAGCTGCCTGGCCCCGTTTTCAAGGTTCAAATCGAGGAACCGGCAACAAAGGGAGTTGATTATGTCATGAAAAATAAAGAAAAATTAATTATTGCCATTGCCGGGATGTCTTGTGCTTCTTGTGTGGCAGCGATCGAAAACTCCCTAAGGAGTTTTAAAGGAGTTATCTCTGCCAAGGTTAATTTTGCCGCAGAAAAGGCTTATGTGGAATATGACCCTGCGCTAACCGACCTGCCGGCGATTGAAAAAGTCATTACCGCCACCGGGTACACGGTCATCAAGGAAAACAGGGAGCAGCGGGGAGGCACAGGGAAATTAGATTTAAAAGTGGTGGGGATGGATAATCCGCATTGTGTCGGGACAGTTGGGGGGGCGATCGACAGCCTGCCGGGAATTATTGCCAAGGTGCTGCGGGTCAATGAAAAGGCCAGTATTAATTACGACCCCGCCAAGGTTACAGCCGAACAAATCAAAGCAGCCATCCTGGCTGTCGGATACACTCCAATTGAAGAGGCAGAAGCCACCTTGGATGTTGAAAAAGAAGCCAGGGAAAAAGAGATCAGGAACCTCAAAAATCGATTACTGGGCTCCCTGTTTTTAAGTCTCCCACTATTTTATTACATGTTAATGGCCGCCGGGTTTCCGATGCCCGAGTTTTTTATGAAAAATGGGCCGGCCATTGAACTTATATTGACTACCCCCATCATGTTTGTTGGCAGTATCTTTTTTTCCCGCGGCCTGCTCTCGTTGGTTAAAACAAAAACCGCTACCATGGACACTTTAGTGGCCATTGGCGTCGGAGCAGCCTATTTATATAGCTTGTTCATTTCTGGCCTGATCTGGCTGGGGAACACCCAATTTACCGTGGCGGACCTCTATTTTGAAGTCGCGGGTGTTTTGGTCACCTTCATTTTGTTAGGCAAATATCTGGAGGCTGTGGCCAAGGGCCGAACCTCGGAAGCCATTAAAAAGCTGATCGGACTGCAGGCAAAAACGGCCTTGGTCGTCAGGGCCGGAGTGGAGCGGGAAATCAGGATTGAAGAGCTGTTGGTCGGCGATATTGTCATTGTCAAACCGGGCGGGAAGATCCCGGTCGACGGCACGGTCGTTGACGGGCATTCCAGCGTAGATGAATCAATGGTCAGCGGGGAGAGCCTGCCGGTCGAAAAAAAAGCCGGGGACAAGGTGATCGGCGCCACTCTCAATAAAACCGGCTCCTTTCAATTCAGAGCAGAAAAAATCGGGCAAGATACTTTTCTCGCCCAAGTGATAAAACTAGTGGAAGAGGCCCAAGGGAGCAAGGCCCCAATTGAAGAGTTGGCCGACAAGATCTCGGCCTATTTTGTCCCGACCGTTGTACTGATCAGCTTGGCTTCATTTTTCATTTGGCTCTTGCTTGGACAGGGGTTGGCCTTTGCCTTGACGACTTTCATTACTGTCTTGATCATCGCCTGCCCTTGCGCGCTGGGGCTGGCCACCCCTACGGCGGTGATGGTCGGGACCGGACTGGGAGCGGAGCACGGTATCTTGATCAAGAGCGCGGCCGCCTTGCAAAAAGCCGGAAGTTTAAATATAGTTGTTTTTGACAAAACCGGGACACTCACCCGGGGACAACCTGAAGTGACCGATCTGGTTGGCGATGAAGTGCTCTTATATGCCGCCAGCGCTGAAAAACGCTCGGAACACCCGTTGGCAGAGGCAATCCTGAAAAAGGCCAAAGCAGCAGCGATGGCCATCCCTGATCCGCAAAGTTTTAACGCAATTTCCGGCAAGGGGATAGAAGCAGCCATTAACGATAACCAAATACTGCTTGGCAACCGTCAGCTGATGGCTGATAAAAAAATTGTTTTGGGCGACTGGGAAAGGCAGATAGATAACCTTGAATCTCAAGGCAAAACAGCCATGATCGTGGCAAAAAACAACCAGGTCATCGGCCTTGTCGCCGTGGCCGACACCCTCAAACAATATTCCAAAGAGGCGGTTGAAGAGCTTAAACGGAGCGGGATCGAAGTAATAATGATTACCGGTGATAACCGAAAGACTGGCGAGGCCATTGCCCGCCAGCTGGGAATCAGCCGGGTTTTAGCCGAAGTGCTTCCTCAAGATAAGGCAGACAACATTAAAAAATTGCAAGCAGGCAACAAGGTCGTCGGCATGGTCGGGGACGGCATTAATGACGCACCGGCCCTGGCACAAGCTGATATCGGGATCGCCATCGGCTCGGGCACAGATGTGGCGATAGAAACAGGCGAGATTGTCCTGGTCAGGGAAGATTTGCGCGACGTAGTCATGGCCATCGATTTAAGCTCTTATGCCATGAACAAGATCCGGCAAAACCTGTTTTGGGCATTTATCTATAATGTGCTGGGCATTCCCATTGCTGCCGGCCTCCTCTACCCGTTGACCGGTTTTCTCCTCAACCCGGTCATTGCCGGGGGAGCCATGGCTTTCAGTTCGGTCTCTGTTGTCACCAATTCATTATTAATGCGTCGGTTTAAACCAAGGCTACAAAAACAGAAACGGTTATGATTACGGTTGATAATTAAATTAAGGAGGATGTCATGACGAATAAAAAGCAGTTTTCTCTTCGGTCAGCAATAGTAGTTTTTGTGGTTATTATAGTGTTGTATTATCCCGTATCCATGTTGGTTGGCGGCGAAGGGATGGTCAAAGAGGCCATCACCGGGGCTATTACCGCCGTGCTCGGCTATTTAGCCTTGCTGGCTGTAGAGAAGTATTATCCGGAAAAGAAATAGCCCCAAGGGGAATCGAACCCCTATCTCGACCTTGAGAGGGTCGCGTCCTAGCCGTTAGACAATGGGGCCACATTCTTCCTGTTAAACCGAAACAATTGAATCACTATCTCCCCGGCGAGCCGGGGCGTCCTAGCCTCAAGACATATATTGCGAAATAAGGAACTTAATGGCTAAATTTATAACCGCACTAGTTTTCAGTGATATACAATAAGCTAAAATCAGATGAGCCGGTTTCGCTGGATGCCGCAACGATATGCAGCTTATTGTTGCTGTCTAATGCAAAACGGTTGTTATATATATTATTGGCCAGTAAATATTTTTCCCAATTTCCCGAAACATCTGTATGATAAACCAGCTTGATTGATTCCTCATTATACAAAGGATAATTATTCCAGGTTAGATGATGTTTGTTATTAGCAGTAAATTTTAATTGCAACGAACTCCTAGCAACATTTCCCTGCACGCCACTCCCACCAATTTCACTCTGACTGGCAACAAATCCCAGGTCGGTGATGGGGTGGGTTTCCCAACTACCGGAATAATTAGTGTAATAAAAAGCTCTGGTTGCAGGACTGCCTTCATGAATTTGGTCAGCATACAAGATAAAAACCTTATCGTTATTATCAGTCGCCACAAAAGTCCCGTTGACCGAATTAGCATCGATGGTTTGGGGAACAACTGACGTCACCCAGGAACCGGATTGATTTGTACAATAACGAAACTTATTATCATTGCGATTCCAAAAAGAAACATGTAATTTTTTAACACTATCCAAAGCCATGGAAAACTGGTCACTCGTTATCGAATAAAACGTCCCGAGATCAGCCAATTTAATGGTTGACCAAACACCTGAAGCATTATTTGTATAGTAGATTGAATAATTATAATCAGTGGCTTCAACTGATAGCCCTTCATAAACAATATGGGCTTTGTTGTCAGAATCAATAATCATTTTAGTGCCAAAGATTGTGTAAAGTGTATCACCCAACAAGGTGGTTGTTTCCCATGTCCCGCTGGCATTGGTTGAATATCTTAATGGGCCATACCCCGCACCCCCATATCCCCCAAAACCCCGCCAAGCAATGTGGACCTTTTCAGAACTGTCCAAGGCAATAGCTGGATCACCCTGGCAAGGAACCCCCTCGGCAAAAGAGGTCCCGGAAACGGTAACCACCTGCCAATCACCGGCCAGATTATTAGCATAAACCAACGCGCTCCTAACATCTGTTTCAAGAGTAGAAATCCATTTAACGTAACAAACATGCGCATTGTTTTGACTATCCAAAGCCAGGCCAATATTATTTGACAGGATATCGAGACTTATCGTATTCGCAGTGCTAGCTTTAAGGCCAGAAGCATCTGTGCCAGTGGGCACAAAATTAAAAGAATCCAAAGTATTAATATTTAAGCTGATATCTGAAAATGGTGCTGTAGAAGTTGTGGTTGAAGTGGAAGTTGTTGTTGAGCTGTTGTTCGTTGAGGTGGTGGTAGCGCTGACGGTTGTCGTAGTGGAACTACTTGTGGCAACCTGACTACAGCCACTTTGCATAACAAGCAGCGTAATTAGCAGCAACCCCAAGCTTAATATTAATTTATTATTCATTAATGAATATTCCTCCTATTTTTAGCCAGTTACCTATATTAAGCATAGCAAAGATTAAAATATTACTCAACGGATTTTTCTCGACATACCAAGGCTAACTAGCAGATTAATTCTTCGACCAAAAGAGGAGCTTTTTCAGCGTTTCGCCGACAGTCCATAACCACGGTTTAAAAGCCGCCCCATAGATCATCGGCTGGTACTCCGGCGGAGTCTGGTTGATAAAATAAATAATCTGCCTGTCAGTCTCAAGAGGAAAATCATCAGTCAATAGCGGCTCTGTGCGGCGCTCAACCATGACCATCTTCAGCCCTTCCCTTTCATCAACAAATACTCGGGGATCGAGATCTGGATTGCCTTGCTGTTCAAGAGAGCATCGGTCACCTTTTTGCGTCCCGTAAAAAGCATCCGCTCCAACGTCCGCCGGGAAACTCCCATCCGCCGCGCCGCCCGCTCCTGATACAGCTCATCTTTATCGCAAAGCCTCATGGCTTCTAATTCATCACCTTTGAGGTCGGTTATGCCAAAGAGCAGTCCTTGCGGGGCAAACATGGTCTCTTTAATTTTGGCTGAGGCAATACGTTGTTTTTTTGGTCTGGCCACTCCGACTCCCCTTTCATCACCAAGATCAGCGCAAATTGATTATGCGCATATGCGCATAATAAAAGAAAACAAAATACCTGTCAAGCGGTTTTCTTTTTTTTTATGAATTAATGGGCCAGGCGCTCTTTTAGTCTTTTGATTCGCTCCAAAGAAAGTCGTATTTCTGCGGCGGAAAGCCTGCCATCTGCCAACCCGCGCCCGATGACGGCCGTGATCTTTTCCGCCAAGCGGGGGTCGGTTGAAGAAAAAAGGAGGATATCTTCGCCTGCCTGAAGGGCATTAAGCACAATGGCTTCAAAAGAAAACAACGTGGTTACCCCGCCCATCATTAAGTCATCACTGATAATGACCCCTTGATAGCCAATCTCTCCGCGCAATATCCCCTGAAGATGTTTTTTCGAAAGTGAAGCAGGAAAAGCCTGATCGATCGCCTGGTTGTAAATATGCGCCGGCATGACCAGATCAAGCAATTGATGAGCCAGCAAATATCGGTAAGGGCTTAATTCCAGGGAGCTCCAACTGGTTGTCACATCGGTTATTCCCAGATGAGAATCAACCGTGGCACTGCCATGACCCGGAAAATGCTTGGCGCAGGTGATGATTCCCTGGGCCCGATGCGCCAGGATCATCTGTTCCGCATAACTAGCAACCATTGCCGGATCGGCTGAAAAACTCCGCCCTAATTGCCCAATGATCGGGGAATTTGGGTTGATATCAATATCAACCACCGGGACAAAATTGACATTAACGCCATAATCTTTGAGCATCAGGGCCATTTGGGAATACAAAGCATATGCCTCGGCAGTTGAATACTGTTGAGCGACGATGCGAGCCGTTGGAAAACCAGGGAACCCTTTCGCCGGGGACAGCCTGACCACCCGTCCACCTTCCTGATCAAGGGCAATTAGTAAAGGGGCGGGAGCCGGGATGGCTTTTAGGTCAGCCATCAGACGGGCAAATTGCTGCGGATTACGGACGTTTTTCCCCAACAAAAGGACCCCGCCAATTTTCCCCTCTTCTATCGACCTGCGCAAACCGGGAGAAACCTCCGTCGAGGAAAAACCAACCATAATTAATTGTCCCAGCTCCAGGGGAGATTCCACACCATGTACAGCAGCGGTTAACGATAAAATGGCCAGCAGAAAGGCGGCCAAACGGCGCTTATTTGCCATCAGAGACTTTATAATTTTCACCCAACTGCCACTCCATTAACAAGCCGATCAAATAAAACAGCGGCAGGGAAAAAAGAGTGCGCAGCAGGGTAAACTGCAGGCCAAGAAAATTGACTTCAAAGGTCAGCAAAGGGATCTTCAGGCAACTGAATACTCCCAGGTAAACAAAGATGTTGCGGACGCTGGCCCCTTTTCTGGACAGGATATAGGCCACAGGAAAGGCGCCGTATAACGGGCCGGCCTGCATCATGGCTAAAAGGACTACCCAAAAGAAACCTTGCCATCCTGCCTCTGCCCCAATATGCCGCTCAATGGACTCTTTAGGGACCCAGACGTCAAACAGACCGACTAATAAAAACATCAAGGGCAGAAAAGTAATTAATTCAAAGAGGAAAAAATTAAAATTGGCTAATATTTTCTGTCCGGGCAAAAAGTTAAAGACCGCCGACCCGGCGGAAAACAACAGGAATAGTATCAACCAGAAATATTGTTTTAATATTTTTCGATATCTCATAAGACCAGACCAATCAACAAGCCAATAATTAATGCGGCCACAAAGCTCAAGGAGTTGCGCAACAAAGCCGCTTTTTTCCCAAAGTACCTGATTTCGATCGGTATTGTCACAAAACCAACCATGATCAAGGTCGTCACAAAAACGGCAACCACCGAGTAGCCGACCCCTTTAGAAAGTAAGATACCGGCCAGCGGAAAGGCGATAAAGGGGGGGATAAGGGCGATTGCCCCGACTAACCCGGCAATCAACACGCCAACCGGGCCGCTTTTCGCGCCCAGCAATTGGACAATGCTTTCTTGAGGCACCAGATATAACAAGATGCTGACAATCGATAAAATTGTTAACAGGGCCGGCAGCATGTTCAAGAACATTTTCCAGCCGATTTGCAGGCCAGTCATGGTTTTCTGCCTGTCAAAGAGGAGCGACAGGAGCAAACAACAAAGGGTTAGGATAATTAAGATCGTCATAGATAATTATATCATTTACATGGCCGCGACTTGGCAATTATGATAATATTTACCTATATGGGAAAAGTGAAAATTACCCCGGCGCCGCTTCCAGGTGTTTTGGTCATCGAAACAGTGGCCTTCAAAGACGACCGCGGTTTCTTTATGGAATCTTATAATCGTGACAGCTTTGCTGCAGCCGGTTTTACCGAAACCTTTATTCAGGATAACCATAGCCGCTCAAAAAAAGGGGTTATCCGCGGCCTGCACTACCAGATCAAGCCGGCACCAATGGGCAAGCTGGTCAAAGTTACCCGAGGTAAAATCTTTGATGTCGGGGTCGACATCAGGCAAGGTTCACCGACCTTCGGCCAATGGTATGGCGACCTGTTATCCGGAGAAAACCTGAAAATGCTCTACTTCCCTCCCGGCTTTGCCCACGGTTTTCTTTGCCTGGAAGATGAGACCGATGTCATATACAAATGCACCGGAGTTTATAGCCCGGAGAATGAACGGGCCCTGCTCTGGAATGACCCGGCGGTCGGCATTAAATGGCCACTGGACCAAGTTACTCAAGTTATAGTGTCTGAAAAAGACCAGAAACATCCGGGCCTGGCCAAGATAGAGAGTAATTTTACTTATGAAAAATAAAATATTGGCCCTGGGACTTATCCTGGCCCTCTCCTATCCACTGCAGGCCTTGACCCTAAAGGAAACAATTCATGCCACCCAACAGGCTCTGCTGGAAAAAAATACCAAGGTGGTTTACCAGAATATTGCCCTGCAGGGGATAGTTAACTCCAAAATCAAGAAATTTACCCGCCTGGCCAAGAAACAGGATTCCCTGGCCGGGAAAATGATCGGTTGGAGCGAACCGTTGCTGTTAAAAAGCGCCACCGGTTTTATTATGGGAGAATTTAACCGCTCCAGCCGAGGCTTGCGGCAATCATACCTTAATAGCTTCCAACTGGGAAAAGTGGTGGAAAATGGCGCTTATGGATATGCTACTGCCACATTTTTGGGGGCCAAGGCAGTTTTATCAGCGGTTAAAGATAATAATGGTAATTGGCAAATTGTCGGGGCTGAATCGCCTGTCCTGGACAAGGAATTCAATAATTTATTAAAAATCCTCAAGGCTACAAAGTAAGACTCTTTTTGACCGAACCGATAATATTGCAGCGCGCCTCAATCTCCAGTTTTATGCCGGCTTTGATATCAGGTGAAATCATATAGGCGTATTGCGTTTGGTTGTCATATTGAGAATAGTATTTCTGCGCCAGCAGCTTTTCCCCCTCCTGCTTAACCTCGACAGAAACAACAAAATGTTTGGCAACATCCTTAACCGGATGGACCACGGATATTATTAACAACCTTTTCATCGGATCAAAGCTCGTCTTGAGCTCTTTGGGCGGATGGGCCCAAACGGCAGACGCAACCATTAGACCGACAAAAGAGAAGAGTAATTTTTTCATTGCCAGCACCTATCCTTTTTTCAATTCCAAATAAACAACCTTGAGCATGGCGGTAATCGGGGCGGCAAAAAAGACCCCCCAGACGCCGATCAATGAGCCAAGGACCATAACCGCCAGGATTATAGTCAGTGGATGAAGATCAAGCTTATTCCCCATTATTTTAGGGGCAATCACCAGGTTCCCCAGCATTTGCACAACCAGATAAAAGATAGCCACACTGGCTGCGGTAGCCGGAGAAACAAAGTAGGCAATAACCACCGCCGGGACGGTCCCGATCAGCGGCCCGATAATCGGGATTATTTCGGTCACCGCCGCCACAAAACCCAGGACAAGAAAGTAATTTACCCCGTAAAGATAAAGCCCGGCCGCCAGGATTATCCCGACGGTTGAACAAATGACCAGCTGCCCCTCAATGTAATTTTTCAGAATCGCATTAATTTTCTTTAGCAGGTCATCAGCAAAGAAACGGTGAGCATCGGGGACCAGCTTCAACCAGCCGGCCACCAGAGTTTCTTTATCCTTTTGGGCATAATAGACAATAACCGGAATAATCACCAGGTTGATGACCTGCCCAAAAAGCGAAAACGTCGCCAGCAGCGAGGACTGGAAAATGGCGACCATATAATTTATCAGCCCATTGACGCTGCCCACGATTGATTGGTTGATTTGCGGCGGAAGGTTACTGGCAATCACCAGTTTTTGCCCTGAAGCCAACCAACCCTGCGCCTGGCTGGTCAGCTGCGGCAAATAGGCCACCAGCTGGTTGAATTCATTAATTAAAGGCGGGAAAAAATATTCAAAGAGCAATAACAGGAAGAGCCCAAAGATTACCATACTGGCCACAATCGACAGGTCTCTTTTGAGCGGCATTTTTTTGGGGAACATTTTTTCCAGCAGATTAACCAGGGGATCAAGGATATAAAAAAGGATAATGGACATGACAATCGGAAAAACCACCCCGCGGATGAAATAAACCAACACAAAAAAAGCGACCAACCATCCCACCCTGGCCAAAGTTTTGTTATTCATGTGGAGATTATATGGTATCCATTAATTATTTGCAAAGACGTTTCCTTAATAAGACTGAAATAAGAGATGATCAATGTCGAAAATCAGATATGCATGTATATTTTGGCCGCCAGCGTTGCACGATCGTAACTCGCAATTGGGCCTGTAAATTTCCCAAGCCTAACATTACCGCTCTGCCCAAATCAATTGGTACGCAGATGGTTTCTTACCTTGGTGGGCAGATTACTTTTAAGTCCGCTTTTACGGGGATATATCATTGCTTCCTAGGGGTTGTAAGGTCATGGAAACTAGGCTGGCAAAAAAACCTGCTTGAAGCTCGTGCCTCTGATTCATTGGCCGGTTTGGCCGTAAAAACACATTTTTCCTGTTGGGGATTGGTAAATTTTTGTCAGGCAGCGCAACCCAGTAGTTTAAGATGGCTTGAACTGGTCAAAGCCATGCAAGACAAGCTTGATCAGCCAACATATTGCTCAGCAGCCCAATTTAGTCACCAACTTAATGCCCGGACAAATCTCGGGATTTTAAATGGCCGGCTGGTGTTTGTCGATTATGGAACTCCCGGATTCGCAGATTTTGTTCTTGCCAACCGCCAATCCTTTGCGGAAATTTTTAATCAATTCCAGTCAAAGGGATGAGAATATCTAGAAAAGCCCTCTTTTAAGTAGTATACTTTTTACCGGTTCGTAATGGTTGGGAAAATAAGGGGGAATTGAGATGGCTATTAAGGAAGAGCTGCTGAAAATGTTGAACCATGCGTTGGAATTGGAGCATGCCGCCAGGATCCAATATTTGGCCCATGCAGAATTGATCAAGGGTGAAACCTCGGAAAAGCTTATCGAACGGCTGAAAGAGATCGCCGGGGATGAAGAAAAGCATGAGGGAATTTTTCGCGAATTGATCGGCTCCTATCTAGGCGGGGAACCGGTCATGACCCTGGCCCCAACCCATCGCGCCCAAGGGACAAAACCGATCCTGGAGATCAATCTAAAAGGGGAAAAAGAGGCCATCGATTTTTACAAACAGATCTACCAGAAGGTTACCGACAACAAAAAAGAGTTACAGTATGAATTTGAAACCCTTGAACACCAAATCCGCCACGTCATAATTGACGAACAGGAACATGTAACAGAGTTGTCGCTTTTATTGGGAATTTAACAACCTTGTCTTGGAATTGAAACTTGTACCGAGCGAGGCCGTAGGCCGAGTCGAGGTACTGGGGGACAGGGATTCGAACCCCGATACGCAGCTCCAGAGGCTGCAGTCCTACCGTTAGACGATCCCCCACTACAAAAAATCCAAAGTCCCAACATCAAACTTCAAACTTGGAAATTAATATTTAATTTGGGTTTTGGATGTTTGATGTTTGAATTTATTCAGTAAGGTAGTTTCCACCATTGCGGCTGGAACAACAATACAAACAGGCCAAACAAAACTATAAAAGCCGAGACTCCGACAAATACCAAAAAACCACCCTTCAGCGGCTCCTGCCATCTTTTTTGCATCCAATATGCAAAGAGCAGGGCTAAAATACCGACTGCAAGGACTGCCCCACCCTTAAAAAGCGGATTAAAGTTGGTAACTTGGACAAATTGGACCAGTCCGTCACTCATTGGTTTAATTTTAACATAAGGGGGGGTATAATAAAAGTATGGAGAAAAGCTGTGATTTACTAATTATTGGCGGCGGAATTGCCGGATTGAATGCCGCCCTGGAAGCCAGTAAATTCTGCCAAGTCATTGTCCTGACCAAGGGAAAAATCGGCGAAACAGCCACGGAAAAAGCCCAGGGAGGGATCGCCGCCGCTATCGACCAATATCAAGACTCCACTGAATACCATCTGGAAGATACGCTGGCCGCCGGGGCCGGCCTCTGCGACGAAGCAGCCGTTAAAATATTGGTCACTGAAGGGGTTGAGCGGATCAAAGAACTGATTGCCCTGGGGGCCCAGTTTGACCGGGCGGAAACCGAAGCTGGCGGCACCCAGTTTGCCCTAACCTTGGAAGGAGCCCATAAAAGAAGGAGGATCCTTCACGCAGGAGATGAAACCGGCGCAGAAATTGAAAAGACTTTGGGACGCCGGGTTGTCGCGGAGAAAAAGGTGCAAATTGACCAGCAGGTAATGGGGTTCGATTTATTGATCAGGAACGGACGTTGTTTTGGCGCCACCGCTTATGACCAGAAAAGTGGAGAGATTGTCACTTACAATGCAAAAGTTGTCCTCCTGGCCACCGGGGGGGTCTGCCAGGTCTATCTTTATACGACCAATCCTGCCTTTGCCGTCGGCGACGGGGTCGCCATGGCCTACCGGGCTGGCGCCGCTGTTACCGACATGGAATTTATCCAGTTTCATCCCACTGCCCTGGTCCAATTTAAACAATTCGAAGACATTGTCGCCCTACCCCAATTTTTAATTTCGGAAGCGGTCCGGGGAGAAGGCGGAGTTTTGCTCAACAATCGCGGCGAACGCTTTATGGAAAAATATCATACCCATATGGAGCTGGCACCGCGCGATATCGTAGCGCGGGCTATTTTCAATGAAATGAAAGAAACCAATGATGACCATGTCTTCCTTTCGCTCAAAGAGATAAATCCTGATAAAATCAAGCACCGTTTCCCGATGATCTATCGGACCTGTCTGGAGAGATGCTTGGATATCACCAAAGACAATATTCCTGTCGCGCCGGCTGCCCACTATTTTATGGGAGGGATAAAAACCGATCTCAAGGCCATGACCAATATTCCCGGGCTGCTCGCCGCTGGGGAATGCGCCTCTACCGGCGTACATGGAGCCAATCGACTGGCTTCAAATTCACTGCTCGAAGGGCTGGTTTTTGGCTACAGGGCTGCGTTAACAGCTGATCGCGAAATAAGAAACTTCAAGCCAGAAGCAGACCCAAAAACACCGAACATTAATTATGCCAAACCAAGATTGAGCCAGATAGAAATATCTCGTCTTAAATTAGTCATCAAAACCGCCATGTGGCATGGGGTCGGCATCATACGCTCGGCCAGTAGTCTCCAGGAAGCCCAGCATAAGCTGGCAAGAGTGGAAAAACAGTTACCTGATAAAACAATCGCTCCAGAGGAATTGGAATTAAAGAATATGTTGTTGGTGGCCCAATTGACCACCCGCGGGGCACTCGATCGCCAGGAATCAAGAGGGGGACATTTTCGGGCCGATTTTCCGGCTCGCGATGACCAGCACTGGAAAAAGCACCTGGTCTACCAGCTTATGGATAAAGCTTAACCCGCCGTTTGGGCTCTTCCCCAACCGATTCCGAATGAATGCCTAATTCACTGGCCCGCTGGTGCTGAATCCGCCGCAAATAAGCATTTTGCGGGTTCAAATCAATCGATTTGTGGGAATTCTTTATCTCTTCCACCGCCTCTTCAACTTCACGCAAGGCCAATTCCTCGGCATTCTCTTTGCCGCCGACTCTGAAATAAAACTTAAGGAATTTAAGGATCTGGGAAGAAACATTATTCTTTATAATGTGGACCGGAATGTTGTGCTGCTCCGCTAAAACCATTATTTTTGTCCCGGGACGCGACTTTGATTTGACGGTCAAAATAATGTCGGCTTCATCCATTGTCGGAGCGACAATGGCCGGCAGCATCAGCGTACGCAAACCCCGCTCCAGGACATTTTTATTGACGCCAAAAGGATATATTCTGGTAACATCGGTTGATTTAAGCGCTTCCGAATCCTCAACCTCCTGGACACTTGGTTCCGGCATATACTCTTTGGCTTTTTGTTTGATCTCAATCTTCCCTTCAGAATTCCTGACCCTGATCTCCGGCTGGGGTTGCTTGCCGCGTAATAGGTCATCTACCGCTTTGGCCACATCTTGATAAATGGCAAAAGTATCCCGTTCCCTGATCTCAATGGCAATATCAAAAGTCGGCGGCGCCTTCCTCTCCAGGATCGCCTTCTGGGTCCGGCGGCGTTTGGCTTCTTCATCACCCAAAATGACCGATTGGATCCCGCCCGCCAAATCAGACAAGGTGGGGTTACTGATAATATTATCCAGCTGGTTCCCGTGGGCTGTCCCGATCAACTGCACTCCTCGTTCAGCAATGGTCCGGCAGGCCAGCGCTTCTGCCTCAGTCCCGATTTCATCGACAATTATCACTTCCGGCATATGGTTTTCTACCGCCTCGATCATAACCTTGTGCTGATGTTCCGGAGAAGGGACCTGCATGCGACGGGCTTTACCGATCGCCGGATGTGGAATATCGCCATCTCCAGCAATTTCGTTGGAAGTATCAACTACAATCACCCGGCGAGAAAAATCATCGCTCAAGACCCGGGCCGCTTCGCGCAACTTAGTGGTCTTACCAATCCCCGGAGGGCCCATAAAAAGAATATTTTTTCCTGATTCAATGACATCGCGGATGATATCGATTGTCCCGACAATGGAGCGGCCAACCCGGCAGGTCAGGCCGATGATCTTGCCGGTCCGGTTACGCATGCAGGAAATCCTGTGCAGTGTCCGCTCGATTCCCGCCCGGTTATCAGAAGTAAAGGAGCCCACCTGCCCCAAGATAAAATCAATATCCTGTTGAGAGACCAGCTCTCCAGGACAGTAAAAGATTTCTCCGGGAAAGCGCCCTTCGGGCAGTTTACCCAAATCAAGCACGATTTCGATAAGCTTATCGACATGCGGATGATTGATCAGGCTTGGTTTAATGCGGGTAGGCAAAACATCGAGCAGTTTGCCCAAATCTTCGTTTATTTTTTCCATTACTTGGATTTAATAGCTTTTTTAAGGTTGATACCGGGAACAAAAGCCGGGGCAATTGATTCACCAATAGTGATCTTGTCTCCGGTTTGCGGATTGCGGCCAATCCGTCCCTTGCGTTTGCGCACAACAAAGTTGCCAAAACCGACCAGGCGGACCTTTTCACCTTTGATCAGCGCATCAGACACCTGGTTAAGGATCAAATCGATCAATCTTTCGGCATCAGCTTTGGTCAAATCAGATTTGGCAGCAACTTTTCCGGCCAATTGTTTTTTGTTCATTTTTTTACCCCCGCCGTCATGGCTTCTTTGGCTAGTAATTTAGCCCAATGGGCATCCACACCCTGTTGGATATCGGCCAGCAGTTGTTCATTCCCAGGTTTAAAGAGGTGCCGGAATCGTTCTTGAGTTTTAAGGAATTCAGCTACCGGTTTCTTGTCCCTGGGTTTGGTAACCTTGTAAACACCGTTTTCAACCTCATATATCGGCCAAAAGCAGGTTTCAAAAGCCAGGCGGCCCAGCACAGCGGTATCTTCTGGCCGATATCCCCAGCCTAGCCGGCAGGGCTGCAAGACATTGATAAATTTCGGGCCACGGGTAGCAAAGGCTTTTTCAGCTTTTTTCGTCAGATCGGCCCAGTTGCCGGTAGTTGCCTGGGCAACATAGGGTAATTCGTGGGCAACCATAATTTCGGTCAGGTCTTTACGCCACTGTAATTTTCCCTGCGAAACCTTACCAGCCGGGGCGGTAGTCGTGGTTGCCCCCTTGGGAGTTGCCCCTGATCTTTGCACGCCGGTATTCATGTAGGCCTCATTGTTGTAGCAAACGTAAAGCAGGTCATGTCCCCGCTCCATTGCCCCTGATAACGACTGGAAACCGATATCATAGGTCCCCCCATCTCCACCAAAAGCCACAATTTGAATATTCTTGTCAAACCGCCCCTGCCGTTTTAGGGAATGGTAAGCCGCTTCAACTCCCGAAGCGGTGGCAGCCGAGTTTTCGAAAGCATTGTGCAGGAAAGGGACCTTCCAGGCAGTAAAAGGGAAAATTGTCGTTGAGACCTCTAAACAGCCGGTAGCAGAAACCACTACCACGGGATCTTTTGCGGCCAACAAAACCTGGCGGACAATAATCGGCGCGCCGCAGCCCGGACACATCCTGTGCCCGCCGGTCAGCGGTTCGGGCCTGGTTGATAACTCTTTTAATGTCACCATGCTATTCTCTCACTCCCAAATATTGAACGTCAGGTTGCTGTTCAATATTTTTTAAACAATCATAAACATGCGCCAGCTGGTCCTTATCAATTTCACGGCCGCCCAAACCATAAACAAAGTTTATCATCTTGGGCGGGGTTTTTGACTTGTAGAGAGCAGCTTTGATTTCGGCATACGCCGGCCCGCCCTGCCCGGCCCAACCATCGGCCCGATCAAGTACGGCGACATTTTTTATCTTGGAAAGGGCCTGGGCGATTTCTTCGGCCGGGAATGGCCGATAGACCCTGATTTTTAACAGGCCGGCCTTGATCCCTTTGGCGCGCAGCTCATCGATCACAACTTTGGCCGTCCCGCAGGTGGAACCAAGCGCCACAATAGCATAGTCGGCGTCAGCCAGCTTATATTCTTCGATCAAACCGTACTGGCGGCCGAATTTTTTGGCAAATTCATTGGCCACTTCAATAATAGTTTTTTTGGAATTCTTGATCGCTTCCGCGACCTGAACACGATGCTCAAAATAATAATCCTGCAGGTCGATTGATCCCAAAGTTGTCGGCTTGTCTAAATCGAGCAGGCTGTTGTTCGGTTTTCTGTCTTTGCCGATAAAAGCGGTGATATCTTTATCATCCAGGACTTCAATCTTATCCAGACAATGGCTGATGATAAAACCGTCAGTGGTCACCATGGTCGGCAGCAGGACATCATGATTTTCAGCAATGCGGACAGCCTGAATTAAACTGTCGTAAGCTTCCTGGGAATTTTCCGAAAAGATCTGGATCCAGCCGAAATCACGGGCGGCCATGGTATCGGAATGGTCGCAATGGATATTGATCGGCCCGGAAATCGCCCGGTTGACTTCGCACATGACAATCGGCAAGCGCAAGGCCGAGGCGATCGGCAAGATTTCATACATATAAACCAGCCCCTGCGAAGAGGTCCCGGTCATCACCCGGCCGCCGGCAGCCGAAGCCCCAACACAAGCCGACATGGCTGAATGTTCCGATTCAACGGGAACATATTCGGTATTGACCAGGCCATCGGCAACATACTTGGCAAAAATCATGACAACTTCCGTCGCCGGAGTAATTGGATAAGCGGCCACGACGTCAGGATTGATCTGCCGCATGGCTTCGGCCATCGCCTCGTTACCGGTTTTTGCTACAAATTTTGCCATTTAATAATATTTCCTAAATTTGACATTGGTAATTGGAAATTGGTCATTATCTCTCCGGTCCCATGGTGATAGCCTTGTCTGGCTTCACCGGACATTCCTTCGCGCAGATGCCGCAACCCTTACAGTGCTTCATATCAATCCCGGTCATTTTCCCGTTTTCAACAATAATTGAGGTGTCGGGACAATTGACCCAGCAAAAGAGACAGTGGATGCAGCGCTCTGGATGCCAGGTAGGCCTTTCCGACCGCCAATCGCCAGTCTCAAATTTTTCGGCTGTTCCAGCCGGCAGGATATCGCCGATCGCCAGTTCTTTCCAGCCAGGTTTCTTTTGTTGGCTCATTCTCCCTTTACCTCGTTATATGCCCGCTTGATCGCTTCGATGTTACCTTTGACAATTTCGGGCTTACTTTTAAATTTGATGGCTAATTTTTCTTCGGTATCTTTGAGCATTGAGGCGAAATCCAATAAATTGCTAGCTTTGACCAGGGCCCCTAATAAAGGGGTATTGGGGATATCGCGGCCAATGGTCGCTTTGGAAATGCCGGACGCATCAACGGTAAAAACCTTGAGCCCTTGCAGTTTGAGCTTGGCCCTGACTTCGGCCGGTGAATCTGTGGTATTTACAATTAAGATGCCGGTTGCGGGTAGCCCTTCGGTGACATCAACCTTTCCCATCAATGTTTGGTCAAGAACGATCACAATCCCCGGGTTGGTGATTGAACAATGCAGGCGGATCGGCTCGGTCGAGATCCGGTTAAACGAAGCCACCGGCGCCCCCATGCGCTCCGGACCATATTCTGGAAAGGCTTGAATGAACTTACCCAGTGAGAGAGCAGCTTCACCAAACAGGAGAGCAGCGGTTTTTGCCCCCTGACCTCCCCTGCCATGCCATCTTATTTCAACGGTGTTATCCATGCTTCAACTTTCTGTAAAGCAATTTTATCAAAAATGAACAATAAAATCAAGAGCAGCAGGGAGGGGACAATAGCGACGATAAAGGACTGCCATTTGGGCAAACCATAAACTTTGCGGACCATAATTGCCCACAAACCATAGCTAAAAATGACTATCAAAACTATCAAGAAATTAAAGCCCACTTTGAACAATGGAAAGGTCAACCAACCGGCCTTGACGGTCAAGGCCAGGAAGAGGCCAAAAAGCAAAGCCTGGACGGCAGCCGAGCTGTAAAAAGATGACTGGATTATCCGGTTGAGGTTCCCCTTCCCCCCCCAAAGAGCGGCTAAATAATGTAAACAATAACCAATAAGAAAAAAGCCGGTAAAAAAGAGGCCGACCAGCAGCCCGCCCATAATTAATAAAGTTATCAGGAAAAAAATTATTGCCAAGGCCAGCAAAACGGGTAAAATCGTCACAAATTTCCAACCGGCAATCCCTTCCACCAAGGTAGCCCCGATCGGAATATATTGTAAGATAAATACGGCTATCGACATAAAGAAGGCCAGCAACCAGGCAGTTATCAACAAGAAAGTCAGGCTTTGTCCCCGCCAATTTTCTTCTTTTAACCTGGAGAAGAAGAGAATCGGCCGGGAAATGATCATCCACCATTCACTTAAGTAATTTGACATTATTAAACCACTTCCCTTCGCCCCTCCAGCGACTTGGACAAAGTCGCCGGATCGGCATAATCCATATCGGCCCCGACTGGTAATCCGTAAGCTATCCTGGTCAGCTTGACCCCCAGCGGCTTCAGCAGGCGGGAGAGATAGATGGTCGTGGCTTCCCCTTCTGTAGTCGGGCTGATCGCCAGGACAACCTCTTTGACCGACTGGTGGCTGATCCGCTCCAGCAGCTCTTTAATCCGCAAACTGTCCGGCTCGATCCCATCCAGCGGAGAGATCACCCCTCCCAGAACATGGTATTTGCCATTATACACACCGGAACGCTCAATCGCTACCAGGTCCTTGGGATCGGCGACCACGCAAATCGTCTCATTTGTCCGCGATTGGTCGCTGCAAATCTTGCAGGGATCGATATCGGTGATGTTAAAACAAGTTGAACAATACTTCAATTTATCTTTGGCCTGGACAATGGCGGTCAATAATAGATCGATCGATTTGCGCGAACTCCCCAGGACAAAGAAAGCCAGCCGCTGGGCGGACTTGGGCCCAATGCCGGGCAGCTTCTGGAGTTCGTTAATTAAATTGGCCAGTGATTCGGCGTACATGTTTTTTATTATATCACTATTTTCCAATTGACTCATAATTAGTAATATGAGAAAATCAGGGCATGGACAAGCCACTGGTTATGGTGGTCGATGACGAAAAAGAGGTCGCCAACGTTATTGCGCAGACGATCAGCGAAACCGGCCGTTATGATGTTGTCACCGTTTACTCCGCCAAAGATGCCCTTCAGGCCCTGGCCAAACACAAAAGGCTGCTCGGGTTAGCCGGCAACTCCATCCGCCTGATCTTTCTTGATATCAAAATGCCTGAAATGGACGGCTTGCAATTTTTGGAAAGGGTCCGCAAAGATTACGGGGAAGATATTGGCATCTGCATGTTGACCGCCTGGGAAGATGAAGAAAAATGGGATCGGGCCACTTCTGGTTTTGTCGTCAACTATTTGAAAAAGCCATTTAAAAAAGAAGAGCTCATCAGGACCCTTGACCGTTTTTTTGAAGGGCGCGAAGGCGAGCTGGTGCTGGATACATTTGAAAAACATATCCAGAAGAGAGAAGAATTCAAGAAGCAACCGCCGGCAACACAACTTTAAACGTCGAGCCCTTTTCAACGCCATCGCTATGAACCGAAACTTCTCCTCCATGCTCCCGAACAATGCGATAAACGATCGGCAGCCCTAATCCTGCCCCCTCATGCCTGGTTGAGAAGAAGGGGTCAAAAATCTTGCCCTTTAACTCTTTCGGCACCCCTTTCCCGGTATCAGTTATTTCAATAACTACCCGGCCGCCATCAGGGAAAGTTTTAATAGTTAATTTGCCGGATGGCTGCTCCCTCATTGCCTCAAGGGCATTTTGGCATAAGTTAACAAGCATTTTCCTGATCTCTTCGGGATCGCCTTTTATGTTTGGCACAGCCTGGAGCTCTCGAATTACAGTTGTATTCACCGGGTTCAGAGCAGGCAATACGGAGTCAATCAGGGGATTGATATTGACCTCAACGGCTTGTCCAGCCTTATCCTGGGAGAGGGTCAGCATACGTTCGATGATTCCGGTTATTCGATCAATTTGTGCCAGGGCCTGCTGGCGGAACTCCTTTAAATATTCAATGTCCCTGGCTTTATCAGCAATACCTTCTACTTGAGACCTGACAACTGTCAGAGGATTCCTTATTTCGTGGGCCACCCCAGCTGTTAATGTCCCCAGCGAAGCCAGGTATTGGGCATGTTCGGCCGCCTTTTCCGCCCGATCGAGTTCCGCCCTGATCTTTTCATAAGAACGCGTATGGTCAAGCGAGATGGCAACCTGGTTGGCCAATGTCTTAAGCAGCTTTAGGTCTTCGTCGGTATAGATATCTTCAGACAGTTTAGGGCCCAGGGCAAAAAAGGCAATCAGGCGCCCCTCGACGAAACAAGGGACAATAATTGCCGCGTCCAGTTCCGGCACATCAGAGATAATATTTTTTGTCTTTAATATTTCGTCAATCAATCGGCTATCAGGCTCGGGACAATCTCCTGACAAATAGGGAGCTAGGGACTTTTTATCATAGGCGACATACCGGGTGCTGACGCTTACCAGCTCGGAAAAGTTTTCCGGAAGATAAATTCTTGGGTTGGCAATTTCCATTGTCTCGATAAAAGTTTGATAGAGGATAGACAATATGTCCTTTAAGGCTATCTTTTCGCCAATACTGGTTGTTACATCAGCAATGGTTTTGTAATAATCGTATTTGCCATGCAAGATCAGCTTGTCGGCCGATGTTTGAAAAAATATCCGCAAAGAGTGGTGGGTTTGGCCAACAAATAGGCCGAAAGATAAAGTGATTAACAAAAATGGGGTATCAATCATCGTTGAAATATAACCTCGATAAAGCCAAACAATTATGCCATATAATGTCGCATTAAAGACTATTGCAATTAATTCAGCAACCGTTCGACTGACGATTACAGAAATATCCATCAAATTATGTTTAGTAATGGCGTAGGCGGAAATACCAACCAATAAAATGGTAAATGAGGGCCCAAATCTGGTTAAGATGGTTATATTCATCATTGGCAAGATAAGATTTGTAATGATCGGAAAAATACTGCCAAGCAGGAACGCCAGAAAAACATACCAGGATTGAGTACTCCCCTTGCCTTCTTTACTAAAGGCGGTTCTCAGCAGGTTAGCAAAAGCCCATGACATATAAACAACAAAGTATATTGTAAAAACAAAATAATATTTACCTGGGACCAAATCATACCCGGAAACCCCTAAAGCTGTCCCCTGAATAATATTGCCCGTCAAAGCTAAAAAAACATTAGTAACTACCGGAGCAATCAAAACAAAGGCTGTGAGATTTGAAATCTTTTTTCCTCGATCAGGAAAAATCAATGTAAAATAAACAAAAACTGCTGGAATAAACGAAGTGCTGACGTAGGCTATATTACTGCACCAATGGGCAAAGACCGGCCCAGTCGCTTCCCAATACATAAATATTACCAGTGTCCAAACAACTATACAAAGCACGATAAAACTGAAAGCTCGATTGATATTACTATTTGGATTCTGTAAAAATATTATTGAGCCAAGCACCATATTGGCAATAACTGTATATAATGGCAAAAGATATCCGAGATAATTATTGCCGACACTAACAATTGTACCCAGGGCGGCAATAACTACCCCGATATAAATAATAGATCTGAAAATTGATTTTTTGGATTTCAAAACTAAATAACCGCCGGCAACACAACTTTAAACGTCGAGCCCTTTTCAACGCCATCGCTATGGACCGAAACTTCTCCTCCATGCTCCCGAACAATGCGATAAACGATTGAAAGGCCCAGCCCAGTTCCCTCGTGGCGTGTCGAGAAAAACGGGTCAAATATCTTTTCCTTTATATCTTCTGGGATCCCCTTCCCGGTATCAGAAATCTCAACTATGGCTTGCCCTTCCTGCTGTCCAGTTTTTATAGATAATATCCCACTGTCTTGCCCTTTCATTGCTTCTAAACCATTTTGAATCAGATTAACAAACACCTCTTGTATCTCTTCTGGGTCGCCCTTAACCGGCGGCACGCCCCCATATTCTTTGTTAATAACAATTCGACCGGCAGGAAAAAAGATCAATGATTTTTCGATGATGTCATTTAAATTTACTGCCACATATTCTTTTGTCCCTTTATTTTTCGCCAACTTGAGCATTCGCTGGACAATAGCCTCAACGCGATCAATATTTTCCAAAACTAGCCTTTGAACCATTTTCAAATATTCCTGATCACGCGGCTGGTCAAACAATGTTTCCATCCTGGCACGCACCACAGTCAAGGGATTGCGAATCTCATGAGTTACTCCGGCAGTTAATGTCCCCAAGGAGGCCAAGCGCTGAGAGCGCTCCAATTGAGTTTGGGTCACTTCCAGTTCTTTTTTAATAATTTCATAAGTTCGAGTGTGGTCAATCACAACAGCAGTTTGGCTTGCCAATGCTTTCAACAGTTTTATATCTTCTTCAGTAAAGTCATCTTCGGAAAGTTTTTTCCCTAACACAATAAAAGCAATCGGTTGCTCTTCCAATAAGCAGGGAATAATCAGATCATTTTCATGATAAGATATTTCCTTATAATTAAGATACTCTTTAACTTCTGGTTTCTCAAAGTCATCCGCCAGATAAAGCCGCGGATTAGAAACCTCCATTACCTCTGAAAATGTTTTCTTCAATGTGGAGGTGATATTTTCCATCGATAGTTTTTTTGTAATTTGCGCACTGACCGAAGAAATTGCCTGATAATAATCATATTTTCCTCGCAAAAATAATTTATCTGATGATGTTTGGATAAAGATCCTCATATTGTGATGCGTTTGGCCGACAAAAATACCACAAAGCAAGGTAATCATAAAAAATAGTGGATCAATTGCGGTTGAAACATAATTACGATAAAGCATAACGATTGCGCCATATGCCAAAGCATTGAATGAAATTGTTAGCAGCTCGGCAACTGCTCGACTAATTACGACCGAGATATCCATTAGCCGATGTTTGGTAATAGCGTAAGAAGTAAACCCCACCATGATCAGCGTAAAATAGGGGCCTAACATAAACAATCTTGTTTCCCCAAAAGCAGGAAGGATCAAATCAGTAATAATTGCCAAAAAGAAAGCCAGGAACATGCCCCACAAAACATACTGCACCTGATTTTTTTCTTTTTTTTCTGCCAAAAAATACTTTCTGATTAAGATGATGATTCCAAGCGCTAAATATAAAATAAAGTAAACGGCAAAAAATAAATATAACTCTGAAAATACTGGCTGAAAAGCTCCATTTACATACTTAATTGCCTGAACATAAAAAGGGCTAAAAACCAAACTAATTATCGTTGGAAGAAAAAGTAAATATTTCCAATTAGAGATCTTGCCAGATAGTTTTTCTGGAAATACAAATGAAAAGTAAAGAAAAAAAGCAGGAATACATGTTGACCAAACAAGAATAAATTTGTCCCAAATTGTCACATCCAGGCCCACCCTATCTAAAACCATAAAAACACAATAGTTCCAAAACGCCACACTAATTGTAAAAAAAGCAAAAGACAGATTTATTTCGTTTTTGTTCTTTTGAGCTAATACAAATAAACCAAGCAATATCTGAGTAATGACTAGTGGGAGCGGGATTAGATATTTGATTATTACTCCCATTGTGTCTAATGAAATGTCCATTTGTTGGCATTATATTTGGGAGAGGGAGCTAAGTCAATCTTAAGTAACCTGGGAATTAAATTGCCCGATCAAGGCATTTAATGCTTCAATATCAGCAGTAAAGAAATAACGTTGAACCCGATCGCGCAATTCAGTGGGTGAAATATTAAGAACCTGGGCTACCAAGGCCATATCATCAGAAATCCCGGTTGGTATTCCCATACTTGCGACTGCTTTTGCAAAAGCCCCACTCCGGGCAAACAGTTGACGAGAACTTTGTCCATCAAGGCTCCAAGGAGCTTTTGGCCACAACTTTGGTGGCAACAAATGTTTAATTGGGAAGGCCAAGGCCCGAGAAAGGTAATCATCTGGAAGCTCAAACCCAAAGTCGGTTGCATCAATTTGCCAAGGCGTACCAGGAATGACAATTGGTGGATTAACAATTACTGAATCTGGATTTGCGGATCGAATAAATGCCAGTGATTCCCTTTCCGTTTCTAGATTTTCACCAGGCGATGGAAAAATAAAGCTGGCGACAGTAAAGAAGCCAGCAGCCTTGGCAGCTTTTATAGCTCCCAATTGTTGTTCTACCGACACCTTTTTCGACATCAAATCAAGCAAGGCTTGACTACCCGATTCAGCTCCGAAAAACAATCCCCGATGGCCACTTGCCCGCCATAAGGTAAAATCCACCGGATCAACATCTTTTGCACGGGCAAAAGCAGAATAACGAAAGTGTTCTTCTCTTTGAAGAATTTCTTTTGCTATCTCACTCATCAAGGTCCCTGGCGTGCTTGAGCCTCCAAAGCGAAATACACCCGACCCATAAACATTCTGGGTATGCGCCATTTCATCAACAACCCGGCGGGCGGAACGTTGCACAATTCTGCCGCCGCTTTTATTTGAATGTCCACAAAAAGAACAAAAATTATTGCAGCCGCGGCTTTCTTCAATAATAAACATTAGAAGCTTTAATCCCGACATGGCGGGATATATCTGCGGATCATAAAGAGGAAAAGGTTGGACATCAAGATTCCCTACTCGCTGCAATTTTGTTCTTATGAAACCTGAACCTATCTGGAAAATTGAATTTGGGATTGCTTCCGCTGCCTCCCCACTCCCACCCAAACGATCAACATGGCGCAAGAGAGTCTCTTCGCCATCTCCAAACACCAACACATCGAAAGCACGAGCCGTTCTGTAAATTGCCTCACCAAAATAATCTACGTGCGACCCGCCAGCAAAGATTGTTAGATCAGGCCGGGCTTGTTTAATTGCCCGAGCGATTGCCACTGGAATTGTATACCCTGAACCATTCCAAAGCTTAAAACCGATCCAGTCAATGTCCTCTTTTCCAATTTTATCAATTAATCCCGCAGCAACTCGACTGGCTTCCGCTTTTTCGTAGCCGACTAGGCGATGATTAAGCCAAAGCAATCTAGCAATATCAAAGAAACGGGGTTGCTGGCCAATCGAGAGTTTGGCATGTATATTTTCCCAAATATCTTTTAGTGTTTCACTGGCCGACTCGGGGATCAGTCGACGCATTGTCTCTGTTGTACAGTAATCAAGAATTTGGACCTGATGTCCGTTTTGCTGCAAAACCGCGGCCAAGGTAGCCAAGCCATTGTCAGGCGTAAAGGCGCTCAGCGCATAAGGAGGCGCATATGTAATCAACAATCCCCTGGTTGGTCGAATATTTGGCCTTAATTTTGGAGCATGGGCTGCCCCAGTTATAGAGACACCAACCGGAATCATTTATGCCTCCCTGACGTTCTTTTCATGACGATATTTATAAGTAAATATTACATTGAGATAAAACCATATTTTAAGCACATTCCATAAATTAAGATTCCCCTGAAAGGTCCTGGCGTCATATTCAGACAAACCATAAAAAGCTTCACGTAATTTGCGATAAGTGCTACGATCCTTCTTTTTTAAAGAAGCCATAATTTCGCCATCTCTTTGTGGATCACCAACTGGTTCGGTATAAGCATTACGAGCAACACCTTCGCGGTCACAGTCGCTACTCATGAATCGATTAAATTCTACCGCCCGTGCCAACGTCCTTGCGGCAAGAGCCTTATAGACAACATTGGAAAAATAACGAATAAAACCTACCGCCGGGCCGACACTTCTTGTTCTCATGATTGGGTGTGGAGATCGCAGCAACCCCCCTTCAAACTTATAGCGCCACCAACTGCGCATCAAGAACAGGCCATTTACCAGTGTTTGCAGGCTATAACCATAATAATCTGGCTGCGCCATGGTACCGACCATATATTGCAGCCGTTCTCCTTGCCCCTGGTTCTGGAAATCAATTTCTATCCCTGATCCAAAAGCGATCGGATTACCATTATGAAAGACGACTACAATTTCGGCCACATCGACCAAATGATTGGCCATATCTTCTCTTTCCCGGCCCTTCCAGTTTAAAGCATCAATTAATAAATCCTTTTCTGCGCCATTAAGAGCAGACCCTGGATGAGTTATCCGGCCGACTTGAAATATGCCATATTGTTTTAAGGAACTTTTCCGTGACATCATGACTCTGAATTCTTCAGCCGCTTCTGCCGGCGATCTAACTGGGCTGGCTTGGACAGGGCCTGTCCCGTTTGTTCCTAAAGCAACCACTTTTTCTCTGGAGCGAATCATTTCAATCGCCCAGACTGCGTCGCCAAAGTATAATTCTAATTGTTTCTTAATTGAGTCGGCCAGACTGTGATCACCTGGCAACAAAGGAGGTGGAGAAATAGGATCTTCTTTATTAACTCGATTATGAATCTGGATAACTGCTACCGGTTTATTATCTCGATCAACCAATTTAATAAACAACATTCTGCCCGGCCCCTTGGAACGCTCTCTGTCATTGCGTCTCGAAGCTGCATCGAACATCAATCCTTGCCGTTCAAAAGTATTTGTATCATCAATATCAACGTCAAAAACCGTTCCGTTAGTCTCTAAAACACTTCTTAATGTCGATACAGGGACCAACCCCCCCCTTTCTTGATCGTACTTGCTTCCGCCATCCGAATCCCAATTTCGCGTTCTTTGTGTCAGAATCCAACGATTAGTACCATCGTCCAATGGTCGATAAATAACTACATTAAGAAAACCCAATTGGGATTTACTTTCATCAAGACGCCTAAATACATCCTCAACTCGAGAAGTAGGATCCCGGGTAATTCCAACTAGGTGTTGGCGTTCCTGAGTAAAAAGGTTGATAATTGTCCGCAAGGCTTCGCTCTGCAGAGATAAAAATTGGCCCCCGGTATACGGCGCAACAATCGGGACAGATCTGTCTCTGACCTGGTATTGTTTCTGCAGTGGGATAAAATTAAAAACCGCGCCCCTAATATTTTCACGCAGTTCTGGTAGGGTAATTTTCGAATAATCAACACTTCTGATTACTTCAAAACGGGCGACATGCAGCCTGGCTATTTCAACCTTTTGGCTTTTGGCCATATCGACTAAAGCAAACAATGCCTCATATTGATTGGGCAAATATCGCGCCAATCGTCCAACTGTCAGCCAATTCGGGACAATTCCTCTGGCCAGCAGGTCATTGCGAACCATATTTCGCAAGCGCAATATCGGGCTGTGCTGTAATGAATGAGCTATTGATTCTACAAGTAGCATTATATTTCTCTCTACTTTTATCGGTAGAACTATTAGCTGATTTCAGGTGATTTTGCCTGGCGGAGGGGCCTACCTTCTTACATCAACAACCTTGTATCTTACGGTACCGCGGGGGACCTCAACCTCGATAATATCCCCTTTTTTCCGCCCCATCAGCTCAGCGCCGACAGGGGATGAAGGGGAAATTTTGTCTTCAAGGATATCAGCTTCCATCTCGGAAACCAGCATATATGTTACCTGGCGGCCTGAATCCAGATCTTCCATTTTAACCGTGGAGCCAAGAAAGACCTCGTCAGCCCCGGGAAGGTCCTTGGCCTCAACAACCGTGGCACTGTTTAATTGCGCCTCCAGCTCCTTAATACGCATTTCGTTGAGCCCCTGCTCTTCCTTGGCTGCATGATAAGCAGAATTTTCGCGCAGGTCGCCATGTTCCCTGGCCTCGCCGATAGTTTTGGAAATAATTCCCCGCCGTGCTTTGAGCTCTTCCAGCTTGGCCGTTAATTTTTCCCAGGCTTCTTTAGTTAAATAGTTTCCCATATCATTTTATTATACCATTTGTGATTGAATATTTTTCAGGCTGGCCGGCCTCTTTACGCAGGGCATTAATTTCTGTCTTCAATTCAATCATTTTAAGTTCGCGCCCGACCATCAATTCGTTCTGCTTCTGGATTTCAGCAATTTTGTCATTTAATGACTGTCTGGCCCAAAACTCCTTGATCACCAGCCAGGCATTAGCCATAAAAACATTCAGTTCATCAATATCTGCCTGGGTATATAGACCGGCTTTGTTCCCCACTCCACAAACCATGACAACCTTGTCCCCGTCAAAAACCGGCAAGCTTAAAAAGTTTTTCACCGGGAAGTGCCCTTCGGGAAATCCTTTTTTACCGGCCGCCCCAGCATAATCATTGACGATCACCGGCTGGCGGGTACGGACACAATCCGCCCAGATACCCGCCTTGGACAAGGGATAATGCTGGTCCTGGTTAGCCGAGCATTCCGGCATGACATTTTTGGACCAGGCATTTAGCGTAATGTCCTTGTTTGCCTCATCAAAATAATGGAAAAACCCGACCTGGCTTCCGGTAATAGCCACACAAGCTTCCAGAGCAAAAGTGGTAATTTCCTTTAAGCTTTTGCTTTGCATCTGATTTAGTTCCAAAAGCTTTTGCATGCGCAGAGCCGATTTTTCCAAGACCAGCCTGGCCTGTTTGGCCATCGTAATATCCTCACCAGAACTGATCGTGGCCATAATCCCGCCCTGTTCATCTTTTAAGACGGAATTATGCCAGCCGATCAGTTTTTTTTCTCCTTGCTTCGTCAGAATCAGGTTTTCAACATACTCCACTCCGGCGACTTTGCCGCTCATTAAATCAAAATAAACATTTCTGACCCTTTCCCGGTCTTCCTGGGGAATAATCAAATCAAACCAATTTTTCCCAATCAATTCCTTTTCCTGATAGCCAAGCGCCTCAACCGCTTTTTTGTTGACTAAAAGCACTTCCTGTTGTTTGCCAATTGCCACAATGATTACTCCGGCAATCTCCAAATATTTTTTTGCCCTGGATTGTATTTCCAGCGCCTTGGTTTCTGCCTTAAGGCGGGCGCTATCCAGCTTTTGCATCGTTGCCGCCCTAAACCAGAGTAAGCCCGAAAAGGTGATGGCATTCAATATTGCCACCAGGGAAACACCTAACTCATTGGGAACAATTCCCGATCTTTCCCCGACCAGTTTTAACCAGCCAAAGAAGGGGGGCAAAATCAAGGCCAAGGGGAAAAGTTGCCTTAATAGCTGTCCGGCCGAAGTATCGGCGGTCACCAGTTGCATCAACCCTTCTCTGGGACGAGCAAAAAGTATGCCCAACGACAGCAAAAAAAACATTATGGCCGTGTGCAAAGCCATAGCAGAAAAGTCCTGATGATATATATACAATGTCTTGGCACTAAGCAAATAACCGATTAGAGATTGAAAAGCAATAAAGGCGGCACCCAGGGCCAAAGCTTGAGTTATTGCATATTTGAAATGCTTTCCGGTTAATATCAAGGCGGTATTTAAAAGCATAAATTCAATGGCGGTTATCATGGCCATTCGCCCCAAATGCCTAGTCAGGACTGCCCCGGCCGGTTCGGCAAAGAAAAATTGGTCCAATCCCAGGTTGAGCCCCATTACATACTCAATAATAGTCAGCAGCGCTACCAAAACAGCTGTCAGGGAAGCAGCTTTGCCCAGCCAGATAAAAGTTGGCGCCGGCTTTTCCAGCCAATAAACCCATAACGAAACCCCAGTCAAGATAAACAGGAGAGCTGTGTTGTATTTCATCGTCACGAGCCCCGGCATAACGCTCTTTAAGCTCTCAATCCCCAGCCACCAGCCGATAATCACCAATCCCCCTAAAAATATGGCCAATAGGGCGATAATTAAGCTTGATTTCCTGAAATATTTTTCCCGTTCGTTCATCTAAATCACCTCACTGAAAATTCACAACCACAATATTTTTGCCGGTACAAACCAAGCTCTTTAGATAGCTTGACCCCTTTCTGGTGGGCGGCTGCAGGATCCAGAGGGAAAGTCACGTATTCCAGCCCAAAACGACTGGCCAGGATCAAGCCATGATTGTTGATAAAAGATGTGTCTTTGTGCTGGCTGACGCTCAAAGTAGTGGCAAAAGAGCTGAAGCCATTTTCTTTGGCAAATTTCGCGGTGCGATCAAGCCGATATTCAAAACAGACCAGACAACGGCCGCTGTTTTCCGGGTAAATATTTAAAGGTTGTTCCAGCCTGGTCTGTAAATTTTGCAGCCAGTTCTCATGGGCATCATCGTCAAGATATAGCGTGACCCCATAGGCGGCCGCCGCTTTCTGTGTTGCCTCGACCCGTTTTTGGTATTCATCGGGCGGCGATAGGTTGGGCCCGCTAAACAGCCAGGCAGTCGGCTCGTTCTGCTGTTGCAAGTAATCCATGATCGGTAAAGCGCAGGGGGCACAACAGGTATTCAGCAATAACATTATTTTCTCCTGAATAACATGATACTGCAGTAAGCCATTGATTCCGGTTTTAGGGGCGCTTGCCAGAAGGCTTCGTTGCCAATTCTAACCGTTCCCCCAACCATTGTATAGTCGCGGGACAGGGTTTTTTGCAAGTAGCGGAAAATATCCGGGGGGCTTCCCGGCTGCCGCAGCCAACTTAATTGGGAACGGACAAACAGGATGATTTCCGGCGGATGCCTTTCCAGGTCGGCAATGACTTTTTGCTGATAAGCTGCCGCCTTGGGGGAATTTATCATCAAGGCATAGACTCCGGTAATCTGCGAAGGGGTTAGCCGTTTGGCATAATAAAGGATTTCCTGTTCCGTGCCGGCGATAAAAAGATAATCGTCCGCCTTGGTCAGTTCCCTGACCTTAGCGCCGGCAATCGGCGCCTCGACAAATGGGTTTAGATAACCATAAACCTGTCCGGTCAGGTCATTGGGGGAAACAAAATAGATCGGGCTGGCCGGCCAATAGACCGACAACACAACTAGTCCCGGGACCAACCAGCTTCGCATCTCTTTAGTGGCGGCGGCAACCAATAAAGCCAACAAAGGCATCAACATAATGTAATAGTGCCCATAAGGGGAAGTAAAAACTGTTACCAAGCCAATACCCAGCAAACCAAGATAGAAATTCCACCGCGGCGGCCGTTTTATCATCCCCCAACCCAGCAATAATATAACTGCCGGCATGACCGCCCAAAAGTATTTAACATGCGAGAAAAAATGCTGGAGTGTTAACCCGCCGGTCGATTGCAGGTAAAATTTGTTATACCAGATGGCTGATTCCCAAAAATACGGCCAGGCACCCCGCCAAAAAAAGTATCCGGTAAAGATAATAAAAGACAACCCGGCTCCAGCCAGGCTCCAACCAAGACAGGCCAGTTTTTCTTTATTATTTTTAAGAGAAATAAACCAGACTAACAAGATATAGAAAACTATTAATAGGGCGATCTGTTTATAAAGTACCGCCATGACAGCAAAGAAGGCCGCCCAAAACCAGGCGGCTGGCCGGGTGCGAAAATAAACGTAAATGGTCAAGAGAGCCAGTAGCGGCAAAAGCAGGAATTTTTCAGTATTGGCTGCAAAGGGGGCCAAACGCGGGAGCATAATTATGGTTGGCGTTAAGAAAGCGGCTAACCAACCGGCTCTCTCCCCCCACTCCCGCCAGGCGACCAGACCGACCAAAATGATCGAAATAAAAAATGAGATGGCCGCAACCAAATGGGGAGCCCACACTGCCGAAGGGTTAATTGCCAAAGCAATTAAATAGGGATAAAAAATCATCGGCGGTTTTTGCTCGTACTGGTCGATATAGGGAAGTTTTCCCTGCGTCATCAGCCAAGCGCCGTAGGCATATTGGCCTTCGTCCCGTTCAAAAGGGGCGTTAAAACTATTCCAATTCAGGTGGCAGAAAAAAGCCAGCAATAAGACCAGCAGCCCAATCCGCCAGGAACTAAACTTCACTTTTGATATCAAATCCCTGCAGCCGTTTAACTAGTGCCGCGACATATTTCCCCTGGTATTGGGCCCCGGCCAGCTCAATTGCATTCGGTTGGCGCTGTCCATTTCCGCCGGCCACAGTCGAGGCGCCATAGGGAGAACAGCCGGCAATTTGTTCGTCTCCAGACTGACCGGCAAAGGTATACGGCAGTCCGGCAATGACCATACCATGATGCAATAAAGTCGTGTGAAAACTTAAAATTGTTGATTCCTGGCCGCCATGCTGCGTCCCAGAACTGGTAAAGACTGAACCGACTTTACCGGCCAGTGCCCCCTTGGCCCAAAGCCCACCGGTTGAGTCAAGCAAGGCTCTCATCTGTGCCGTCATATTGCCAAAGCGGGTTGGCGTACCAAAAATAATGCCATCCGCCGCCGTCAAATCTTCAAGCTTAACGACCGGCACTTCAGGGAGGTCGATAATGCCTAATTTTTTACACAATTCGGGCGCCAGGGTTTCTGCCACCCGACGGACAGCCACCTCTGTCCCAGCGACCTCCCCTGCCCCGGCCGCCACAGCCTTGGCCATGGCGTGTATGTGCCCATAAGCAGAATAATAAACAACTAATATTTTTGACATTACCTTCTCCTCCTTAAATAATAAACTGTCCCACCGGCCAGCAAGCAGAGAACAATTAACAAGAGCCAGAAATTTCTGATCCAGTTCGTCAGCCAAACCAAAAGTACAGTCAAGCCAAAGCCGGCCAGCAATATTTGCCGATAAAGGGCTGGGAATTTTATGTTTCCAGCCATTAATTCCAATACCACTACCAGGCCCAGACAGACCAGCAGCCAGGCAACCAGCCTGACAACCCAGACGCTTAAACGGAATTCTCCTCGCAGCTGGCGCAAACCATCATGGCGGTCGCCAAGAAACAGGCGGTACAGCCGATAATTATTCTGGTCCAGGTAAGGGGCAATCATTTTGTTGCTGAGTTTGCCAAAAACAGTTACCGTGGTCCCCATTGGCAGGGCAAAATAACTGACCCGCAAGTCGCCGATCTGCGGTTTATTGATCGTTCCCTGGCCGGTAAAAAGATAACGGGCACTAACCTGGCGGAACGAGCCAAGCTCCTTAACTTTAGCGGCGTTTAACTGTAATGAAGGAAATTTGGCCGGAAAGCCCAACATCGTAGCATCAACGTCATAGACCCCCACTTTTAACTCTTTGACTTTATAAAAACCGCTGGACAGTTTTTTTCTTGGATTAACGAACCGGTCAACGGTTGACGGAGGATATTCTTGCCAAAGTTTGACAGTTTTAGCCTCGCGGCTTCCCCAACTGAACATCTCGACCTTGCGAATAATAGCAATATAATTTCCCGGACGAATAAAGAGGCTGTCACCTAAAGCATACGGGGAAGAGAGGCTTCCGGTAGCGGAAACCAACCTGCCGTCAACGGCCGGGTCCAGATTAAACCGTTCTGAACCGATGTTGACAGCACTACTGGCTACCCGATTGGGATCAACCCGCCCTTCGTTGATAAATAATAACCAGCTCGCTAGCCCAATCAACAACCCGGCAATTAGCGCCGACCACCTAGGCAATGACCGCATTACAAAATAAAACTTTGGGAAAAAGAGCCGGTCGCGTAACCGGTAAAAGCGGTGCTTCCCTGATTCAGTTTGCTGGCATCGGGGATCAAGTAACGATATTCAAACCCGGCTGATAATCCGGCCAAAGAAAAGCGGATCCCTGCTTCAGCCTGGACACCGGCAGTTTCCGATTTGGCCCCGTTAACCGTTTTACTGTTATAACTCCCGCCAGCTCCGGCATAGGCGGTCAGAAGCGATGTCAACGATTCTGAATAAATCAGGTCAACCGAGATCGGCGTAAAAGTTGTTTGCCCGGCAGTTGACGTATAGGTCGTGGTATCAACTGCGCCTCGCACAGATAAATGATCGGTCAGCGGGTAAGCGGCGGACAAGCCATACATCATCGAAGTGCTGGCTCCGGCATCGGAAGGGGTATAAAAACTGGCCCGACCAGAAACATTGAGCAGCCCCGCTTGGGCAGGGAGAATCAATAGGCAGCAGAAAAGGGCCAATAGGGCTAGTTTTTTCATGATAACCTCCTGTTTTTCTGGGTAGCATAATAGCATAAATTACCTGAAATTTCCCTCAAAAAAAGCGGACAATAATATAGCAAGAACAAGGAGCAAGAATATGTCAAACATTGCCGTTGCCGGCTACCATATTTATCGTTGTTGGAATCAAGAATACCGGGTCAGAGTGGCCGCTGGATCCGGCCAGGAAGTCCCCGAAGACAAACCACCTCACTCCCTTGAAAATTGTGAAGGCGAATCTGTCCAAGCGCCCCCTCCAGCAGAAACATTGCTTGATATGCTCGGCGCTAGAAGAATAATTATTACCCCTTTACCGGCTAGCGAGACCTTCAATCCATGAGCTTAACGCCGGTGTTGGCACTATTTAATAATGTCCTGGCGGCCGCCCCCCCCGGCCAAGCAGCAGAACCGAAAAAACCCACTCCCAAAGAATTTGCCCAAAGAGCGGTTAAATATGCTTATCCTCCTGTGCATTGGACCGGTGATTTTTCTGGTGTGACAAATTTTAAACAGGCTTTGCTTGTGGCTGAATTGATCAGGAGCGGGGTAATCACCAAGCCGGAACAGCTGGCAGAATACGCGGCAATTTGGCAAAGTGATTTTGACCTGGAGCAGGTCACCCTGCCGCCAGAGAGTGGCCCGTTAATCCCATTTTTTGCCCGGCTGACCGACTATAGTTATGCCACGCTACTCGCTTGGCTGACCAGATTGCCCGAAGATGACCCACAGGCGGCTAAAGAATTCTTGCAAGCCATCCCATCACGCCAAATACTGGAAAAACTATACACCAGCGACGTTGGGGGAAAACTATCAGACTTGGTCGAAAAACACTGGCAGGAAATTGGCCACCTGCTGAAGCAAATCCTGTTTGTTGAAGATAAAGCCTATTTTGAGCAGGCGCTGGTTTATAACCTTCAGCAACAAACGGTTGATCCAAAAAAACCGGCTTTCTACGCTCCGATCGTTACTGTTGACCTCACTACCATGGAAAGGGCCGTTTACCCGGCGTATGTCAGGGCCATTGATGAAGACAGGGTCTTGTATGTTGTGGAAAATTCCGGCACTTATTATGCTGGAGTGATCAATCCCCGCGACACTTCGACAATCAAATATTTTCTTCGCCAGGTTTTCCCTCAAGATGAACAATACCTGCTGGCTTATTACCCCAAACTTGTCCGGCAGGGCGACCATTGGCAGATCGGCACTTCATATGAAACAAAAGACACCTTTAAAGAAAATGTGATCGGGAAAGACGATTTCCGGGAAAATTTGCCGCGGGCTCTGGCAGTTTTCGAAGCCGCATATGCTAAAGAAGGAACATTCCTAGCTGCTGCCCGGACCAGCCTCAAAAAGCATATTTCACCAGAATTAATGCAGGCGATTAAAAGCGAACCGCCCCTGGCCTTAGCCGATATTTTTCAAATGATGATCATTATGGCCGATAGTACCTGCCGGGAAAAAGCCCCAGCAGTTTTTGGGATTACCCCGGCTGAATATGCTGAATATGAAACCAAAGTTTTAGCCTATCTGGAAACAGCCCAAGGGATTACCCGCGAAGAATTATTAGTTAAAGCCACCGAAATCTGCGGCGGCCGCGCCGCCCTGGCAGCCGTTGTTTGTTATAATTTTTTACTCCCGCTGGGAGAGATCGGCAACAACGCCCTTTTCACTCGCTTCCCCAAAGCTTTTGCCATGCTGCAAGGGATCCAGGATCAGGCAGGAAGCTTATACCATTTCTTTGGTTGCTTCTTTGCCAGTTATTCATTGCAGCGCTGGATGGTTAATCGCTATTATACGGAACCAAAATTTACTGCCTTCCTGGATCAGCAGGAGGCTGACATCCAAGCAAAATTGAAAGCTACTGACTGGGGCCAGGCGTCATTACAAGATTACTTTCTGCTGCTATTGGCCGCCCAAATTAAATATCTCAAACTGAATGGTCGCGAAGAAAAAGAGATTATGAGCCTGGCCGGGGTCTTTTTTGAAGAGATAATCGAAGACCGGGAGATCTCCCAGGAAACCCGGGAGGATATCAAGGGAATTGCCGCCGGCCATGCGCTTTACGAGTTAGTCAGCGGCCAGGAATTATCAGCTGATGGTGTCATGCGTGGCATGGTTGTTTCCGGCATGAAAGGTTTTGCCCAAAAAGGATTGGCTTTCATTCAAGACTTCTGGCTTTTTAATTTATTATTTTAGTTACTTGCCGGTCAAGCCAAGTACTCCAAAGAAGGAAAAAAATTGCGGAGCAATCAAACTGCCCAACCTGAACATTTCGCCCGCGGATAGCTTGTCAGCACCGACATATTGTCCCAGGGCTTTTACCAATAACTGGCGTTGCTCATCAAAGCGTGTCAGCTCCTGTCCGTGCACCAGCTGAAAAAGAGCATGGGCGGCAGCCATCCCCCTGAAGTTACCCGGCAGGTCTTCGGTATCCCCCTTATCCTCGATAATTTGTTCATAAAATACTCCGGCCAGGGAAATGATCTCCTTAAAATTCCCTCCCCCTTCCTGTAACAGCCTGAATTGCAGAAAGAGCAAAATGCGCATCAAATAATAATTGGCCTTGCCAACTGGTAAGTTGGGAGGAAAAACCAGCTGTTGGTTGGCAAAATCAAGTTTAATTTCCACCGGCCCATTTTGGGAAGGAAAAGTAAAAACCAGTGCCTTTTGTTTGGCATCGAATTTCATATAGTCTCGGGTAAAATCGGTTACTGCCTGGTCGATCTCGGCCTGAAAAACCTTGTCAGTTTTGTACCTGTCAACCAGCCCGAACTGGAAAGAATAGGCGGCAAAGAAGCAGCCAAAGAAATGATATATTGCCGCCGCCGGATCAGTCGAACCGGAGGCAGCAAAGGCCCCGGGGAAACGCTTGAACATGACTAGCTTGTATTGCCAGAGGACATTATATGTAACCAAAGCCGCCAGCTGGATCCGGCCATCACATGCCTCTGTCGCCTTTAACAACAGCTCTTCCGGCTGCAGCCCAAGTTTCTGTTGGCTGGCTTCACACAGTATTGTCTCAATTCTCGTGGCATACTGCTCATATTCTTGCTGGCTGATGCCAAAAAGATCAATCGCGGCAGTCGGCGCCCCCACACTCCCCATGATTTCGATCACTGTGGTTAAATCGCTGACGCTCATCGGCACTTCACCCAAGGCGATAGACAGGATGTCCGGCTGCAGACTTTGCCAGTATTGCAGCTCTTCCGCCAAAGTTACCGGCTCCTGGCTGAACAACTGGTTGAATAATTTAACTGCCGGTTGAAGCTCTTGCCCCTTAAGCGGCTGGCTCGGCTCGGCTTTCGGTATTTTAGCCAGTAAGTTTTCCGGCACACGACCTGACTGATAATCAAGATTGACAGTCATCCTACCATCGGCGCTGAAGGTTATTTTGGGATAATATACCACCGCGTATTGTTCTTCCGGCACCCCCTGATAATTAAGCCTGGCGCTTACCTGGCGCATTATGGCCTGCATATCCCTGGGATCTTGTGGATTAACAATACCGGCAATTTCCTCGCCGGTGTCGGGATTGATCTGGACCCGGATTAACAGCAGCCCGTTGCCCAGCGGGGTAAATTCCGCCACTCGTTCATCGATCTCCCCCTCTTTAAGATCGTAAAATATTATTGTAGCGACAAATTTTTTCGGCTCAACAGGCGTATCAAATGCCATCCCCTGTTTTTCAAGGTTGGCTGTTAAGGCCTGGTAGTATTCTATTTTAGTATCTTTGAGAAAAATATGTCCAAGCAACGGCCGGATGTCTTGCCAATATTTATCCAACCAGTTTGATATTTTATTGAATCCGGTTTCAGAAGATAAAATTACAGCAAACAGTCCTTGGGTCGGCACCTTTTTAAGCGCAGTTTTTATTTCGGCCAAACTGGCTGTATCCGCAGGAACCTCGGCCAACCAGGCAGCGGACAGGCGTTCTTCAAGCTGATAAAGCTCAATTCCCAATCCTGCCGCGACTTTTTCCAGGACCAGCCTCCAGCGGACAAGCCCTTCCAGGGTGGCTGTCTTGCCTGAATAGCCCTCTTCCCTGGTAACATCCTGCCGGTTTAATTGGCCGATATATTCCAAGGCGGCTTTTGCGCCAGCCCGGCCCGGTTGTTTTAAATGCGACAATAAAATTAAAAAAATTTTTCCTTCTTCCAGGCTCGGCCAGGATGAATCATAATTGACAAGCCCAACCGCCGACTGGCCATCGATTGGGGCCAATCCGGCACAAAATTGTTCAACTTTGGCCAGGGAAGAAAATTTCCCCTGATTCAAAACCTGCCCGACAATTGCCAGCTGCCATTCGGGGATTGTTTTGATCAATTGAATTAGTTTTGGCAGGTCATCAGGATAGGCCAATAGAGGGGTAGAAAGGGCATCTAAAACCAATTCGATTTGGACAGGTGTCAGCACGGGGACAGCTTTAATTACTTTGACCCAGGCGGCCAAATCTCCCCCGGAGATTTTCTTTCCTTGCTTTTGGAGTAAGTGCCAAAGCAAGCGGTGTTCCTGCGCTGAAGTTAGTTCGCCGACGGGCAGCTCGCTAAGCCAGTTATGGAGTCTGTTTAAGGCAGACGATAAATTAGCTTCTGTCCCAAAGCAGGCGATATAGGCGTTAATAACATAGATTGTCTCTTCCAGCGCAGCTATTTTTTCTGCCGGAATGCCCTTTTTCTGCAAAGTGGCATCCAAAAGGGAAATAACCTGCCCATTTTCCAGCTCTATCCCCAGCTGGGCAATTAATTGCAGGGTTTGAATGCCGCGGTTCTGGTCATAAACTAAATAAGAAAGTACTTCATTTAAATAGATGCCAACTTTGTCCCCGGCCCCCTCAAAAATAGTTTTAAGAAAATTAGCCACCTGGCTATCTGACCAGCCGGCCTTCTTGGCCAGAAAAGTAAAATTGCCGACAAGTGTATTAAGCAGGGCATCCCGCCTCAATTCAAAGGCTAAAAATTCACCAAAATTAATTTTCTTATCTTGGTCAAAATCAGCGGTTTTATATTCTTTCCCAGCCTTGGCCAGAGAGGCTGATTGGTCCTCAACCCCATCCTGGGCATCCAGCTTTTTAAAAGCCTGCAGCGCCCGCTGATATATCTGGGTAGGTTTTATAGCTGTTCCCATTTTTTCCCTTTAATATCCATATTTCTAATCATTATTATGCCTATCCCTTCCACTATATTAATCGGATTTTGAGGCCTAAAACTTGTGCTAATTTGACTGTTATACAAATCGAATTTATACTTATTTTATGAGGAAAAAAGAACTTCTGCGGCAGTGGGATAAAAGCTACATCTGGCACCCGTTTACACCTATGCAAGATTGGGTGGCCAATGAACAGCTAATTATTGCCAGGGGAGAAGGGTGTTACCTGTATGACCTGGAGGGGAAAAAGTACCTGGATGGCGTATCCTCGCTCTGGGTAACGGTCCATGGCCATCGGAATAAATATATTAACCGGGCAATTTGCCAACAAATGGATAAAGTGGCCCATTCTACTTTGCTCGGATTAGGGAATATCCCTTCCATTGAACTGGCCAAAAAGCTGGTTGAGATCACCCCCAAGGGATTAAATAAAGTGTTTTTTTCAGATAATGGCTCAACGGCAGTGGAAATCGCGCTGAAAATGGCCTTTCAATATTGGGAACAACTTCAAACTTCAAACTTCAAACCTCAAAATATAACCAAAAAAAATAAATACCAGCAAAAAACGAAATTTTTGACCCTGGTAAATGCTTATCATGGCGATACGATCGGGTCGGTTTCGGTTGGGGGAATAGGGTTATTCCACCAGATATATCAACCGCTGCTGTTTAAATCATTTAAGGTCCGGCCCAGCCTGGCAGAAGTGGCCAGGGTAATCAGGCGGCACCATCGTGAGATCGCGGCCATGATTGTTGAACCAATGGTCCAGGGGGCGGCTGGCATGCTCCTCCAGCCAAAGGGTTTCCTCAAAGGGGTCCGCCGGCTTTGTACCCAATATGATGTCCTTTTAATCTGCGATGAAGTAGCCACCGGCTTTGGCCGGACGGGCAAGATGTTTGCCTGTGAACATGAAGGGGTCAGGCCGGATGTCATGTGCGTCGCCAAAGGGCTGACTGGCGGCTATCTACCGGTTGCCGCCACCCTGACTACGGACAAGATATATCGGGCATTTTTGGGCAATATCGAAGAGAGAAAAACCTTTTTTCACGGGCATACCTTTACCGGCAACCCGCTCGGTTGCGCTGCCGCTCTGGCCTCGCTGGAGTTATTTGAAAAAACTAAGCTGCTTGATCATGTCAGGAAAAATTCCCGGCTTTTAACCACATTACTCCGTCCTTTTCGCTCCTTACCAATAGTCAAGGAGGTCCGTCAATGCGGCACAATGGTCGGGATTGAGCTGGGCCCCTTCCCCGCCAAATTACGCCTGGGACACCAGGTTATCCTTGAAGCCCGCAAACGCGGAGCAATCTTGCGCCCCCTGGGTGACGTGATTGTCTTGATGCCCCCCTTAAGTATTTCCCAAAAAGAATTGCGCCGTTTATTAGAAATAACCTATGAATCGATCAGATCAATATCAAAAGTTGGAACCTGAGAATTCTCGGTTCCTTGCGTCTTCCGGAATCGCGACTATTTTCGTTCTCGTATCTTTGTGCCCTTTGTGTCTTTGTGACTTAGTGGTAAAATAAAAATAGAGCATATATGATTAAAATCAGCGTGGTCATCGGCACATATAACCAGAAAGATGTCTTGCACAAGACCCTGGAATCCCTTTTTCACCAAACCCTGTCGCCGGAACTTTATGAAATCCAGCTCGTAGACAGCTCCTCAAATGACGGCACCCAGCAAATGGTTGCAGAGCTGCAGCCAACCTGCCGCTTTAATTATCTGCGGGTAGAAAACCGGGGAAAACCATACGCCCGCAACCAGGGGATCAGCAAAGCGGCCGGAGAAATCATCTTGTTGACCGATGCCGACATGATTGCTGATCGTAAATTACTCGAACAGCATTTGCAGGCCCACGAATTAAAACCAAATTCATCATTTGAAGGGTTAACCATTAATCCAGATGGCAAACCATATATCAAAGAAAAAATAAAAGCCGGCCAAAAGCTAAAATGGGCCTATTTTTTATCCGGCAACCTCTCCCTGCCAAAAAGCAGTTTACTGGCGGCAGGTCTTTTTGATGAAGCCTTTCGCGTTTATGGCTGGGAAGATATTGAGCTTGGCTACCGCTTAAACCAGAAAAAGCTCCCGCTCTATTATCTCCCCAGCGCCATCAATTACCATAAGCACCCTGTTTCCAGTGATGATATGCTCGCCCGGAAATACCAGATGGGCAAATCGGCCGCCCTTTTCTACAAAAAACATCCAAACTTCTGGATCAAAATGTTTTTGGGAATGAACCCGCTGGCCATGGGCATCTTTCATTTTCTCAAAGGCCACCCCACCCTGCTCCGGCGGATAAATAACCAGTACATTTTGGAAGAATACCAGTATCGGCTGGGGCTTGAAGAGGGGCTCAAGCTATGATAAAATTAATTTAACATGAGAGAAAAGATTCATCCAAAATACTTTAACACTACCGCCACCTGCGCCTGCGGGGCGGTCTATGAAATTGGCTCCTCCAGGGAAAACCTCCGGGTTGATATCTGCTCTAATTGTCACCCGCTCTTTACCGGCAAACAAAAGTTGATTGATGCCGAAGGCCGCGTCCAAAAGTTCCAGAAAAAATACGCTGGTGTCACGCCGGTCAAGAAAACAGCCAAAAAGAAAAAAACCACCGCCAAAAAAACTGCCGGGAAAAAGTAGCTTAACGGCGGCAAGAGCCCATGTTTTTAGACAAACTGGCCAACATCGAAAAAAGATACCTCGAACTGGAAACAGCTGTCAGCTCGCCGGAAGTCATTAACAACCGCGAAAAATATACCGCTTCCACCAAAGAACTCAATGAGCTTCTCCCGATTGTCGAAAAATTCCGGGCTTACCGCCAAATCGCCAAAGAGATTGAAGACGCTGATGCCATGATGGAAGAAGAAGGGATGAAAGAGCTGGCCGAAGTCGAGAAAGATGAACTTGAACAGAAACAAAAAACACTTCTAAGCGAGCTTGAGATATTGCTTTTGCCCAAAGACCCCAATGACGACAAGAATATTATTATCGAAATCCGGGCCGGGACCGGCGGGGAAGAAGCGGCTCTTTTTGCCGGCGACCTGCTCCGCATGTATCTCCGCTATGCTGAACGTCAGGGATGGAAAACTGAAATTATGGAGGCCAATGACACCGGCTTGGGCGGGTACAAGGAAGCTGTTTTTAACATTATCGGCAAGGGGGCCTACAGCAAACTGAAATACGAAGGCGGGACCCATCGGGTCCAACGCGTCCCCAAAACAGAATCGAGCGGCCGCATACATACTTCAGCCGTGACAGTCGCTGTTTTGCCCGAAGTTGAAGAAGTCGACATCCAGATCGATGAAAATGACCTGAAATTTGAAGCCTTCCGTGCCGGCGGGGCTGGCGGGCAAAATGTTAATAAAGTTTCTTCCGCGGTCAGAATAACCCACCTGCCCACCGGGACCGTGGTTGAATGCCGCGAAGAGCGCTCCCAGCTGCAAAACCGGGCCAAAGCAATGAAGCTCTTGCGCGCCCGCCTCTATGAGGTCCAAGCGGAAAAACAGCGCCTGGAGCGGGAAACAACCCGCAAAATCATGGTTGGCAGCGGCGACAGGTCGGAAAAAATCCGCACCTACAATTTCCCGCAGAGCCGGATCACCGATCATCGGATCGGCTTTACTGTCCATCAACTTGAGCAGGTCCTGGACGGTAAACTCGATGAATTGATCGAGGCCCTGGCTATTGCCGACCGGACAGCCAAACTTGCCAAAGCCCAGTGACAATTGAACAGGCCCTCAATTGGGGAAGCGAACAGCTTTCCTCACAGCATATAGAACAACCCCAGCTTGAAGCAGAACTCCTCCTTTGCCATGTACTGAACATTCCCAGGACAAACCTATTAACCAACAATCATTGGACATTGGAAATTGGACATTGGAAATTATTTATAACCTACATCAAAAGAAGAGCCTCTCACGAGCCAACAGCGTATATTGTCGGCTATCAACCGTTTTACGGCTTGAAAATCGAAGTTAACAACAATGTGCTCATCCCGCGACCTGAAACGGAACAACTTGTCGAAACCATCATAAATCTCGTTACCAGTCACCAATTACCAGTTACCAATTACCAATTACCAGTCACCAATTACCAATTACCAGTCACCAGTATTGCCGACATAGGCACAGGTTCAGGCTGCATTGCCATCGCTTTGGCCAAATACCTCCCCCAGGCTAAAGTCATCGGCATCGATTATTCATCGGAGGCCATTAAATTAGCCCTCAATAATGCGCAACTAAATGGAGTGTCTGACCGTTGTTGCTTTCTTCTGGGAGAATTACTTGAGCCGCTAAGAGAGAAAAAAGTCGACCTGATCGTCGCCAACCTGCCCTATATCCCTTCGGCTGATATCCCCGATCTGCAGCCGGAAGTTAAAAATTGGGAACCGACAAACGCCCTGGATGGCGGGAGCGATGGGCTGGATTATATTAGAAAGGTAATTACAAGCGCACCCAAGCACTTAAACAACCACGGCCAATTAATAATCGAATTCGGTTTTGGCCAGGCGGAAATGATCCGCCAGTTGGCTAGCGGTCTTTATATAAAAAATGAGATTATCAATGACTATGCCGGGATCCCCAGATTTCTTATTGCCTCTATGTAATATTTTGACTGAAATTAAGCTTCTTCAGCTTCGATAACTTTACAGGAATGCCGACACAAGCAACTACTAATTGTTTTTGTACCCGCTTTTTGGTCAATCAGGGATTGGCCGCCAAGGCCGGAAAAGATATGCGTAAAGCCGGCCAGGCTCGCGAGGCCATTAGCTTTTTGACTGTTTGCCGGACCCTGGCGCCCAATGACATCAAAACCGTGACCGAAATTGGCCATTGCCATTTAGTACTGGGAGAGTTTGAGGCGGCAAGAAAACATTTTGCTTTGAGCCTGGAAATTGATCAGACAAATATTGTCGCCCTGAACTCAATGGGCAAAAGCTTTGCCGAAGAAAAAAAGTATATTACCGCCAGGCAATGGTATGCCCGTTCGCTCGCCACCTCTCCCAAAGATGTCTCCGCGGAAGAATTAGTCAAGCTGCGGGCCAATACATATTTAGCCATTGGCAACTCATATTTACAGGAAAGAAATAATCACTTGGCTCGGGATAATTATTTAATCGCCAACGGTTTATCTCCCCGGGAACCGGAGATCATGGTCTCTGTTGCGGAAACATATTTTTATGACAAAGCTCTTTTTGAAGCCGAGGGCTGGGCTGGCGAAGTCCTGGCTATCGATCCGCTTTTCCCCAAGGCCCTTGAGGTCATGGGCTTAGTTCGTTTGAGCCAAAAGAGACCGGCTGAAGCGGCTGAATATTTTGGAAAGATTGTCACTAATTATCCTCGCAAAGGGCGTCCCTATGAACTGCTGGCGACCGCGCAAATTTTTATGGGCCGGCTGGACGAGGCCCTGGCCACCTTGGCAACGGAGCTGGCAGCCCATCCTAACCGCAGCGACGGGAGAATTCTCCAGGCCAAGATCCATTATTTACAAGGCCAGCCGAAGGAATGTCTTGATGCCCTGCTTGAGGCCCTGAAACAGAAAATCTCCCGGCAAGCCCTGATGCTCTTGCACATTCTCTCTGTCGATGCTTTTTGGGGGTTCGTTGAGATTTTCCCAAGGGAATTTACTAGAAAGGAATCGGCTTTGATCGATGATGTTGCGGATCAAATGAGAAGAAAAGACTACAATCTTGATCGATTCCTTTGTCGCTCACCAGAAAACGACTTTGAACCGACCAGTCTGGCTAGACTAAACCAATTTGATTAGCCAGGCCCGCGACATGCCCGGCATAACCGCTGATATAATCACCGCCGACTACAATAAATAATCGCCCATGGCCAGCCACCGTGTTGTGCGGCCAGAAGATTGTCGGAGCGGTTTCTCCTGGTATAATCTCTCCAGTATATTGGCCAATTGCCGTCACCAGTTGGCCACGCAAAGCACCAGTTGCCCAGTCCGCCATTTGCGCGTTAAAGGGCTCCTTTTCTACCTCTCGGCCAATATTGGCCGTACATTGTATAATAAGTACTCCCGGTTGGGGGATATAGTGACCAACAGCCCTAATTTTTCGACCAGCCAGTTGCGGTTGGACAGTGACCAGATTTTTGGCCAGATTTGTCCCATAGGGGACCAACTTCCATCCTCCCGCGGCATTCATGGCTAAATAAACTCTATCGCCTTCAGCAATACGGCCCAGGTCTAAATCACCGTCATGATTAAGTGGGTTATACCCATGCTGCAAATTGATTGTGAGTGAACGCAAGCCATATTTTTCATCAATCAGAGCTAAAACCGGAGCCAGGCAAGCAGTGGTACATGAAGAAGCCGAAATAATCAAATGACGCAAAGGGTCAAACTGCTGGTGGTTGAGCCCATAAATCAATGTCGCATCCGGATCAGGGAGCGAAGCAGTCACCAATACCCGTTGGGCGCCAGCCGTCAGGTGTTCCGCCGCCTGCGCCCGGTCAAGCGTCGAACCAGTGGCATCGATTACCAGATCAACGTCCCATTCACGCCAGGGGAGCGCCTGACGGGTTTCGAGTTGGGCTATTCGGACGCCTGGGGCCTCTACCGGACGCTTATCAACCACTCCAACGACCTGGCCTGGGAGAGCCTTAAAGACCGCCTGACCAACCTTGCCGTAACCATAGATTGCTACTCGCATCAAGCTTATATCGAGCTGGCCTGGGAGAAATTTCACTGTTATAATGTTTTTGTATGGATAAATTTGATGTAGCGGTCATTGGCGGCGGGCCCGGCGGATATATCGCCGCTATCCGGGCAGCCCAGCTTGGGGCAAAAGTCGCCCTGATCGAAAAGGAGCAGGTTGGCGGGACCTGCCTCAATCGTGGCTGTATCCCGACCAAGGCCCTGATCGCCTGCACCGCCCTTTTTGACAAAATCAGGCAGGCCGACAGCTTTGGCATTACAACCTCTGCTCCCACCATTGATCTGGCCAAAGTAATTGAACGAAAAAACACCCTGGTCGCCAAACTGACCAAAGGAGTCGAACAACTCTTAGTCCATCATGGGGTAACTTTGATCAGGACAGAAGGCCAACTGCTGCAACCCGGCCTTATCGAACTTAGAACCCCGAACATGGAACATAATAAAATTACTGCCAAGAAAGTTATTTTGGCCATGGGCTCCGAGCCAGCCTCTTTGCCTAATCTCCCCTTCGATGGTAACAAGTTTATCTCCAGCAACGAGGCCCTCAATCTGGCCGCACCTCCACCCCGGGTAGATATTATCGGCGGCGGGGTAATTGGCATTCACTTTGCAGTTATTTTTAGCTCTTTAGGGATTGAAGTCACTATTTATGAGGCCTTGCCAGAAATCCTGCCCGGAATCGACCTGGAGATTGTTGCCCTGATCAAACGGATCCTCCAGCGGAAAAAAGTCATGATAAAAACCGGTGTTAAGTTTGCTCCGGCCGATTCCTGCGGCAAGTCATTAATTTGTGTCGGCCGCAAAAGGAACGGAAATTACCAGGTCAATGAAAAAATGGAAACCGCCGCTCCCGGGGTATATGCTGTCGGTGATTTGGTCAGCCAAAAGATGTTTGCCCATGTCGCTTATGAACAGGGGATAATCGCAGCCGAAAATGCTTTGGGAGGCAATAGGACTTTTACTTACGATTATGTCCCTTATGGGATTTATACACATCCGGAAATCGCTGCGGTTGGCTTGACTGAGCAACAGGCCAGAGAAAAATACCAGCAGGTCAAAACCGGCAAATTCCCTTTTGCCGCCCTGGGGATAGCGCAAGCCATGGGAGAGATAGAAGGATTTATTAAAGTCATTTCTACCGCAGACAATCAATTGTTGGGGGTGCATATTATCGGGGCAGAAGCCACCAACCTTATCGGGGCCGCCACGGTAGCCCTGAAAAACAGAGTCACTGTCGACCAGTTAGCCGAAACTTTTCAAGCCCACCCCTCTTACCCGGAAGGCCTCCACGAAGCAGCGTTAAGCACCTTGTTAAAAGGGCTGCACTCATTTACTAGACAAACCTGACCCTGGCTGGTCAATAACCAGCGAGCTTGCGGTCATTTCATTTGAAGGCTGCAGGCCCAATAGCTTGAGCACAGTCACTCCAACATCGGGAACGATCCCTTTATCCTTTAGCGTAACTTCTTGACCCAAAACCCAGAATGGGACCGGATTAAGCGAATGTTGTGTGCTGACGATATCCTTATCCCCCTTATGAAAAGACATTTCATCGGCGTTGCCATGGTCCGCAGTAATGATAAAAACCCCGCCTTTGTCTAACCAGGCTGGAACAATTTTTTCCAAACACAGAGAGAGATCGATAATTGCCTTGGTTGCGGCCTCAGTGTTTCCCGTATGCCCGACCATATCCCCGTTTTGAAAATTATGGACAATCAAGGAATATTTACCGCTGGCAATGGCCCCCAGCGAGTACTCGGTTTCTAAAAAAGCGGTCATCTCGGGCACCCAGTCATAATGTTTCCCCTCTTCCGTTCTGGCCTTCAGCGTCAAATCCTGGGCCAGATGACGGTCTTCACCGGGAAAGGGTTCAGCCCGACGGCCGGAAAACCAGGCAGTCACATGGGCATATTTTTCCGGTCCGGCCAGCCGCAACTGTTTGAGGCCGGCTCGAGAAACTATTTCCCCGACAGTTTCGGGGATCTCTTTTTCTGGAAAGGCGGTTAGGGCATGAATACCTGGATAATATTCGGTCATGGCGACGAAAGCAGATCCTTTGATTCTTTGTTGCAAAGAAGCTATTTCCTTGTAAACACTGTCATCAATTGGCCTGGTCCCTTTTTTGTAGTTAAAGAATTTTATATCCTGCTCACAAAAAGCGGTTGTCAGTTCGATTGTCCTATCCTGGCGAAAGTTGAAATAGATAATTGAATCGGTTGGGCCAACACCTGAATAGCCGCTGATAATTGTCGGCCGGATAAATTCATCGGTCTCGCCTCGAGTGTAAGAACTGGCAATCGCTTCCTGTGCGGTCAGCGCCTTATATTCCCCAATGCCAGCCACAATGGCCCGCATGGCAATCAATATTTTGTCCCAGGCGGTATCCCGGTCCATGGCCAACTCTCTTCCCATTATAGTGGCTATCCGCACCACGTCGGCCAATCCCAGCCGTTTGACCTCTGCCTCCAGCATGGGTAGATATATTTCGCCAGCCGCCTTTGGATTAGTATCACGGCCATCGGTAAAAAGGTGGAGATAAACTTGTTTAACACCCTCTCGCTTGGCCAATTCCAAAAGGGCAAAGAGATGTTTAATGCTGCCATGGACGGTACCACCGTGCCCCTGGAGGATCCCCATCAAATGGACCGCCTGGAAGGTTGCAGAACCATTTTTCATAGCAGTGACTAAAGCTTCGTTTTTGAAGAAACTCCCATCTTCTATGGCAACGTTAATACGTTCAATTGACTGATAAACCACCCGCCCTGCCCCCATATTAAGATGGTTTACCTCCGAGTTGCCCATTGTCCCTGCCGGCAAGCCTACCGCCAGCCCGGAACACTCCAACAAAGAATATTTATGTTTATCCAACAGATCTTTGATATATGTAGCCTGGCCGCTTTTAACCGCCCGCCAGATGGCGTTGGAATCATCCTGTTTGCCGATGGCAAAACCGTCGAGGATACAAAGATAAATTGGGGTAATTGTCATGATTTTATTATACCTTAAAGGACCACAGCAAAAAAGCGCCTAAAATTAACCGAGAAGCGTTTCAGCTAATTTAATCAAAGCTTTCGCTGCGGTTGATTGACTTTTAAAGTTTTTTGACTCATTCGGAATCATATCCAGGATAAGGAACGCACAGAACTCCTTAAGCCGCTTCTCGATTTTGCCGGCAATCAATTCACCGCCATAATCACTAAATTCCTTCAAATATGCGCGGACAAATAAATCAATAATTGCCTGTGTTTCTGGATAGAGATCTCTATCGCCAACTGTTTCGCGTCGCCATTCCGCCCGTAACCGTCGGGCTAAGGCGGTGGCCGCCTCAAGCGCTGGATCGACAAAGCCAATTTGTTTAAAATCAAAGACCTTGACCTTATCGGCTTCAGCGCCAATCCCAACAAAAAAGTTTTTTGGCGAATAGTCCAAGTGGCCCAGGGCGCCATATTCAATCAATGCATCAGCAGAAGCATCAATTAATCTCTGCCATCGGCTGGCTAAACCGGCCCTTGAGGCAGCCAGTTGTTCAAGATATAGCTTTTCTTGACCTGCGGAATTATTGATAAACCTCCTGACATTATTAAACATATAGTTTAATGTGGCCAACCATTTTTTATGCGCCTGTGGATCCAGACCAACTATTTGCCGATCACCCAATAACTGCAGATGTGCGACCAAACCAGAGGCTTCTCCTCTGGCGTACTTTCTTTTTAGTGCCAGACTGCCTCCATGTAGCCGCGCTAAAACCTGGGCATAACCGACTAATTGCCTATGGGCAATGGGATCAAGCGAAAATCTGGCCGGACTGTTAATTATGGCCTGATCATAAAGACGATAACTGCCTGAAACATCCTGTTCAATCATCATTCTGTGCAGTATTTTTTGTGAGCCAAATTCTGGTCGCCGCAAGGCATCGCGCGCTTCTTCAAGCGATGGATAAAGCACATTCATTACCCTGTCCTGACCAACATACTCTGCCGCCAGACAATTCGCCAGGACATGCTGATGGACCTCCGCCCTTTCTTCAAATATCGGAGGAAAATCTTTTCCCAAAACATCTGAATATTTATAATAATAAGCATGTGATTCATCGCGGACCACGTAACTGAATCCAACTTTACCCGATCCGATTGCTTCAATGGTTAACGTACCTACCAGATCGATCCCGGCCAGCTTAAACAAATGCCGCACCTGTTCAGGATCAACCAACATCTGTTTGATTTGTTCAAGATATTCAATCAAGGAGATGAACTGCTCAACTAAGATATTTTGCGCAGCAGCTTGCTTTGCTTTCTCCCGGGTTGCCGGATCTTCTAGGGCTTTTTCAAGTATTTTTAATTTTTCATAATCAGTCAAATGATGGTCAGATAAACTGTCAATTTGTTCTTCATTCAAACATTTTTCTTGGCCCAAAACAGTTATTATTGCCGGCACCTCGGCCTTTAATTGGCAATAGGTTTGATAGGGAGAGCTGACATCAGCCGGCCTTGCTGACTGACCAATACGGAAAAATTCCAAGCCATCAACAGAAAATTCCCGAGGAACCATTCCCCGCTTTTGCAACCCTTCAAGACCAAGTCGGATTTGCCAATTCAACCAATTTGCTAGACGGATTGGATGCAGTAAAGGCAGGGCACCAATGGTTGCCGTAATCTCGGCAAAAGCCTGTTTTCTTCGCTCATGAAACCTAGCAATTGCCTCATCTGGAAATAAATTATTGTGTCTTACATATCTCTTAATTTGTTCCCAAGCAACACTGTCCCTTAACCATCTACCACAAGAGTCAGCGGCCGTCTCAGGCAACGGGACAGAAAGCCTTACATCAGGCAAGCTCCGAACTGATCCAGCATAGTCAAAAAACAAGCTCAAGTAACAATCCTCTCCAACCAAACTACGCGGCACGCCAGCCGCCGGATAATCGGCTAAACGGCATCCCCAACCAGCCCCATATAGTTGAGGAATCTCGACAACAAACCTCTTTCTCGCGCCGTTTAAATGCCGCCAGAAGGTTTCGATTGGATGCAAACAGTCAATCCCCAAATAATCGACGTAGAGGTTGCCTGAAACTGCCGTTGCGTATCCTCGGTTGATTTGGCCGACAATTCCCTTGATGCCGGAATACTCCACCCTTTCGGCCCCGATTCTCACATCGTCATCCATAAAATAAATATATGGTTCAAGGTCAGGGTTGCCTAACTTATCTCTTTCTGCCGCCATTGCCACTTCAGCCTGCAGCACATTCATGGCGGCCGCTTTACCGGTTTTATCTTTGACAATTAATAGATTTACTCGACATTTATAGTGTGGAGACAATAATTCACGTAAGGCCGCAACTTCTGTCCCGTCACTGGACCCATTAACACAGACAAATAACTCCCGATCAACCTGTATGGCTGAACCGCGCATATCCAAGTCATTGAGCAATTCGCGCAAACAAGCGGAAATTTTATTTGCAGAATTCATTGTCGGGATACAAACGTACACTTTGTGATTGGAGTTTAGGCGATAGGCGGTCGGCGTCAGGCATATCCTTCGATAGAAAATATTGCGCGCCCCGGGATGATTGCTTACAGCATCGTCAACCGAGCAGGTAAACCGACCATTAGCCAAAAAAGCCAAGGCCTTTCGTGCGTTAGGCAAACTCCCTAACACGGTAAAATCATAGCGATTTCTTACCGTTCGGGCAGTGTTTGTAGTTAAATTACTGAATAGTGCCATCCCATTCAACCAAGCTTGGGTAGATAAATATCTAACTCTCTTGCCCACAATAACATGGTCTGATAATCCTGATAAAACCCAAACGTATCCGGGTCTTCAAATAAATCGGGCACAGTTCTGGTTTGCAAATACCTGATCAGCGGAGGAGGAGCAACCTTAATCGGGCCGGGATAGATCTCTCCGGTTGAGCCATTAAGGGAAATCTGTTCACCAACCTTGAATATTTTCCCGCCAAGGCTGATAGCCTGGTCTTGAATATTAATTGCCAACGCCTGACAGCCGGCAATACAGGGAAGACCGATTTTTCTGGCCAAATTGGCCGCGTGCGAACCCATCCCCCCTTTTATTGTCAGAACACCGGCAACGGCCTGTAAATCATGTTCTCCCAAATCCATAGCTAAATAATCAGCAACCACAATTGATCCTGGCGGCAAACTGCGCAACTCTTCAAGCGTTGTTGG
>Ga0208373_1000615_pt1 | contig 58669 bp, 48 predicted proteins | sample RifOxyC2_FD_184036 | JGI IMG/M metagenome (GOLD analysis project Ga0208373, IMG submission 184036) | Soil microbial communities from Rifle, Colorado - Rifle Oxygen_injection C2 (SPAdes) | ecosystem: Environmental > Terrestrial > Deep subsurface > Rock core/Sediment | place: Rifle, Colorado...
CTGCTTTTTCTTCAGATTTACCACCAAAGTATTTTTTTTCTAAATCTAAAACTTGAACATCGGCAGATAAATAAACATTTTCAAGATTTCGCCTTAATTCTCTTATTTCTCGGTAATTTTTTGCGAGATTTATAGCGTCTTCTGGAGTCATAATATCTGAATTATGCGCTTTTATAGCAGTTGCAATTTTCTCTTTTACTTGAGCCAAACTTAAATCATCAACAGTTGTGCTTGCGGGTAAACTATCAACTATCGAACTTAAACTTTCTGTCCAGCCTGCCAAAGTGATTCTGTATCCATTCAAAGATCGACCATGCTCTTTTTGAAAAGTATTAAATAAACCAGCAATTCTTTCAAAATCTTTTGTTTCAAGAGGAGCATTTTTTGCTTTTAAAACTCTTGTTTCTGCTTTCTCAAATTTCCTATTAAGTTTCATAGCTCTTTTTCGTCCTCCAGGAAAATCCGCATATATTCCCGATGGATCAGTAAAAATTGTTAAAGCATTTTTCGTCCTATCAAGATATTGGCTTAATTCCGCGTTAGTTTCACCTTCTTTTTCGCTTAATGCATTTAAAAATTTTGCTTGAGCTGAAGGTGTAGAAGCGTCCATTTCAGCAATTTCTCGAAAATCATCTGAGATATTAAATTCATTGGAAGTTGATTGAGCGATTATTTGCCATGAATTTTTTGCGCTTTCAGCTCTTTTTTTAAGTTTCGCAACTGTTTTGTTTAAATATTTAGATAATTCAAGATGGGTTTGATAAGCGCTTTCTGTTAATTTTTCTATTTCAATGCCGCTTAAACCTTCTGCTGAAAATTTGGCTGGCAAAGTTTTTACAGCTTCAATAAGTTCAAATCCTTCTTGATTTTTCATTTGGAATTGAGGAAAATCCGCATATATAACTTGAAGAGGAGAAGAAATATCTCTTATCGCTGATTCTACTTTTTTTGCTGACGTAATTCCTGTTCTTGCGACAATAATATCCAAGTCATCAATAGCTGTTTGATGAGCTTCTATGGTTGTTTCTTCAGAAACTTCTAAAACTTGTTGTATAGCGGAATAAATAGAACTAGCAAAACTGCTTTCTGCTCCTTGTCTGTCAAAATAAGCGACTCGATCAGCTACTTCTTTATATTCAAGAGCTTTTGCTTGGATTTCTATTCTTAAAGCTTTTTTCAATTCCATTTCTCTTGCTTTTAAAGTTTTTACTGCATCTATTTCTGTTCCATATTGCTTTTCTTGAGCTTCAGCTAATTTTGCTTTAGCTATAACTGTTTGATTTTGTGCTTTTACTACTTCGGCTCTATGTTGCGATGTTTTTGATGCTTCTTGCGAAAGTCCAGTTCTTTCTTTTACATAATCTGTTATGCTAGAAATGGTACCTCTTTGACCAGTTTCAACTCTTGCTTCTTTTGCTTCTTTTCTTTGCTCTTTCTCCTCCAGTCTCACTCCTCGTCCTATTTCGATAACATTATCTGCTCCTTTAAGATGAATTCCGACTGCGCTTGCTATTTGATTTGCTCTGGCAACAACTCTATGAGTCATACCGCCTTGTTCAATTGTATTTTCTGCTCTATTTTTTAAATTTCCTCCAATTTCCACTGTTTTTTCTTTTACTCTTTCACCGGCGTTGATTATAGCAGTTTTGGCTGTGCCTCCAGCTCCTTTTAAATGTTCATAACCTGATTGTATTCTTTGAACCGGAGATCTAATTAAGCCAGTTAATCCGCGATAAAGTCTTCTTAATTTATTTTTACCTGTATCTGGAAACTCTAATATATTGTGCTCTAATCGTCTCAATTGTTGTGGACTTGGTTGATCTGGATCACTTGTTCTATTAACACCAGGACCTTGCTGATTTTCCAAGGCATCATCATCTTGAACTATTGCTAAAACATTTGATTCTGAAGACATAATTAAGGCATAATAATATCTTTATATTTTATCATATTTTTGTGTTATGAGTTATGTGTTATGAGTTATGCGTGTTAGTTTTTGATGGATCTTTTCGAGGAAATGTGGTGTAATTGAATCCACCCTGTCCCTCCTTTTACTTTTTTGCTTAAGAAACTCATTTTTGAATTTTTAAAAGATTAATGCTAAAAGAGAAAGGAGGGGATTTATGAGAAACTTTTTTTCTAATATGAGTGATAATGATGGACTTATAAAATGTGAAAGATTTTTGCCTTATAATCCTGATTTGAAAGAAAGATCTAGAAAAATGCGTAAATTTCCGACAAAAGCTGAATATAAATTATGGAAAGAATTTTTACAAAAATCAGATTATTTATTTAACAGACAAAAAATAATTAACCATTTCATAGTAGATTTCTATTGCGCTAAACTGAAATTAATAATAGAAGTTGATGGACAGTATCATGATACCGAAGATGCAAAAGAATATGATAAAGAACGAGAAGAAATTTTAACCGCATATAATTTAAAAATATTAAGATTCACAAATAACGAAATATTTGAAAATTTTGATCAAGTTTGTAAAAAAATAAAAGCATTTTTTTAAGATTCCCTCCTTTCTTTTTTAAATATTAATTTTTAGTAACTCCATAAAGTAATTTTCAGCAAAAAAGTAAAAGGAGGGACAGGGTGGATTTCATTATTTATTTAAATACTCCTCAAACTCTGGATATTTTTCTTTTAATTTGGCGATTGTCATATCTTTTTTAAAAGCTGTTTGGCTGATTTGAGCGGCGAGAAGGGGATTATCTTTTATTATGCTTTTGACAAAATTTTGTACGATTTGTTCTAAATTTTCCTTTATTTCACTTTTTTGGTCTTCAAAAATTTCATTAAAAATCGGAAATTCACTGCTTAATTTTTTAAGATATTCTTCGATTGTTTCATCTTCAGCTTCTGACAAAATATAAGCGAGCGCGGCAGAATCTACTAGGCTTATATTACCAAATTCCAGATGATGAAGGAGAAGTTTGCGGATTTTTGGTTCGAGAGAGTCTAGGGACATAATTAAATTATTAAATGATTTATTTTTTTACTTTTTTAGTTAAATAAGTTTTAATCGCTTTAGTTATTGTTGCCGCTCCTTGTCTTATAAGGACTTCTCCTACTACTTTTTTTGCTATTATTAATGGAGTAGCACTTTTAGCTGTTGCAACAGCCATTGCTATTTCAACTCCTTCTGTAAGCAATCCAAACAAAGACAATTCTTCTCCTTTTTTACCTAATTTAAAACCTTCTTTAAGAAGTTCTTTTACATCTACTTTTAAATCAGGCTCTGGTTCAGCTTGTTCTTGTTTTATTACTTCTGATAATTGCTGAATTACTTCAAATAGATCATCGAATCTATTAGCATAAGCAGCAAGATATTGAGAATCAGTCAATTTACCATTAGTTTTCTCAGTTTTCTCAGCTTTCTCTTTTTGCTTTACAATTCTCGCTTCTACTTTTGATTCTAAAATTTCATATAAAGCTTCAGCCATTACTCTGACATGAGTCATTGTTCTTGCCCGTTCTAAAACAGGAATTTCATGAACTTTTTCTTCTACTCTATTAATCATTTCTTTTAAAGATTCAGGATTGATTATGCCTTTTAATCGTTGAATCAAACCATAACCATGATCAACAGAGAGATCAGTGCCTTTCGCTATTTTATCTCTTCGTTCAATCAAAGGCACGCAAGATACTTGCATTTCGCCATCTATTACTCCTTCGTTTATCCTTAATTGCAATTCCAATACTTCAGCTTGGAGCCTTAAATTAGCATCTCCTGTAGCTTTTAATAATTGAATAAGTTTTATTCTTTCAGAACGTCCTTCTTTTGTTCTTAATTTTAAAGCTCTAAATAATTTACCTTTCAATTGATTATCAATTCGTTTAAATTTTTCTTCTAATGTCTTCTTTATTTTTTCCGGTTTTTGCAAAGCAATATCGGCTTCAGCTCTAGGTGTTGCTGTCCAATGATCTGATTCATACAAAACTTCATATGATTGTCCAAATTGTGCTTTGACTAATTTCATTCTATCTTCAGCAGTCAATTCAGTCGTTGTAGGATATGTTATAAACGATAATTGATGTAAAAAATGAGCTAATAAAGATATGGGAGTTCTTAATTTTTTAGCTTCATCTTGCGTTTCTTTTTTTTCTTTTGTTTTTATCCCAGCAATTAAATCATCGACCACTTGTTCATTAGATTGAGTTTTAATTTCAGTTAAAATTAAAGTCCAGGCTAATGATTCCATTTCAGTAAAAAAAGTCCGTGCTTCTATTTCTTGTTTTATTATTGCCATTATTTCTTTAGAGTCTTTGCCTCTCATCGCAACTTGAGCTAGTCCATGCAAATGAGTTAATTCTCTTTGCGTAATTTCACCAGTTAAAATTTTATCTATTGTTTGTTTGTGTTCTGTAAGCGGAGTAGTTTTTTCTAAATCACCTGTCGTGAAATCATGAAGCCTTTCCCTTCTAGCAACTTGAGTATAAGCAAAAGTTGGAACACCGCCTTCTAATGTATCAGGAGTCAAACCGTTTCTTCTGGAAACAAAATTATCTTTTAAATGTTGATCAAATTTTCTAAATACAGTTTGCACTTCTGTAGGCATGGACCATAAATGAAAAGCAGTTCCCAAAGCTAATAAATCAGCGGCTTTTTTGATCGGCAAATTTGGAACTACTTGAGTTTTGAGTTCTTGAAGAGTTTTTGCTTCTGCATTTAAATTTTTTATTCTATCTTCTTCACCTATATTAGAAATATCAAGACAAGCCAATTCCGCTTTAAGCAATAAGGCATCTATTAATTTCCTGTCTTTTTCAGGCATAGTGGTAGAACCAGCAAGCACCTTTATGAAACCTCTATTCTCCCCTAAAAATCTGGTTGCTTCCGCTTGTATCGCCTGAAATGAAAGTTCTCTTACTAAGGCAGGATGCTCATTTCCTAACTCAGCTATTACAGGAGCAAGCTTTTTTTCCAAACGAATCGGCATAAAATCTCTTACTTCTCTTGGTTTATAAGCTTGTGCTTCATCTGAAGCTAGTATATCCAAAGTAGCTGGTTCAAACCCAAAAGCTCCAACAGGAATTCCTGGAGTGACTGGAGAAACAATTAATTGAGAATCTTCTTTTGGTCTTAAGAGCCCATGAAGACCTTCAGCCATACAAGCAACAGTCATTTCCGCTGGGATGAATAAAGTTTTTTTATTTTTTGAAAATCGAAATCTATGTTCAGGATTATCGGAAATGACAATATTGGAGCATCCACCCTGTATGACTTGAAATAAGGCTCTTTCATCTAATTCTGCTGATTTGCTTTTTGATTTTTTTCCTTCTTTTTCTCTAGCAACGACAATTCCCACTGCTTTCATAAGCCTAGCTTCAGTTCTAAGCAACGATTCTTTTCCTTCAGCCATTTGAGTAATTGTCTCTTCTGGAGTAATTGATACACCTAATCTTTCAGCACAATAACTGGTAGTTGGTGCTACTAATTCTTGCAAAGCTTGAAAACGCGCATCGTTAGCCGTTAATTCACTATCTGATTGAAAATTACAAGTCAAAGCACTTCTTGTCTTTTGCATTTCATATCTGTTTGATATTTGCCCATAATCTCTAGAAATTTCTATAGGACAAGGAACAATAACACCATCAAGTTCGAGAGCTGTCCATAATTCTTTCATTTTTTTGAAATTCTCGTCATCAGAAACATCATTTTCTTTTGAAAGTTCAGTTTTAATAAATAATGCGTCCCACGTTTCAAGTGGCGATTCTGCCGGAAGCGCTAGTTCATCAGGTTTTGATAAATTTCTATGCACCGCATTAGTTTTTGGATCAATAATGACTTTTGTTGCGATTGTATTTCCTCCTAAATCTGAAACTGCTTTGGCGACATATTCGAAATGAGTTCTGAATGCGCCTCTGCTGTCTTCATTAGTTTCTTTTACTAACGCAACAATAGATTTATCATCTGGAAGAATAACTTGACGTGCTTTCGCTGTTTCTCTGATTTTTTCTAAATCTTCATAAGCTTTGGTTTCCGCTCGTAAATTTAAAATAAACAATTGAGCTTCTCTTCTGGTTTTTCCAACAAAATCTTGCAAACATAACTTCATTTTTATTTGACCGCTATCATCTAAAATCAATCTATCAATAGGATCTGATGATGAAATTTCTTCGTCAGCGAATTTTGTCATTTTAAGTAAATCAACTAATACGTTTGCAGTGTTATCTACCGCGAATTGAACTACAGTTAATGACGCTTGTTGATTTTGTGCCGCATTTGACTGAAAATCCTGATCTAATTGACTTAAAAAACTTAATAAAAATGGATGCCGCCATTGTGGTTTATCAGGTAAAAGGTTTGCAATGGCTGGTGAGAGCGGGATACACCTACTAAATTCTGGTGAATTAAAATAATCTTGATTATATACTGGTTTGCCATCTTGATCTTTTAAAATTCTGCCAAGAGAAAATCCTATTGGTTCGAGAGATAATTTACCATTAGGATCAGTTGGATATGCGTCTGGGTTTGAATATCCTCTTAGTAAACCAGAATTGAAAGAATTCCATTTGAAGTCCGCAAACAAAGGTTTTGGCGTGTAATCAACTCCTCCTTTCAAAACTTGCTGTTGATATAGTGTTAATTTATTTTCTACAAAACCATCAAAAGCAATTAATTGATCTAATTCTCTTTCGTGATCTTGCCAATCTTTTTTTGTAAATTCTCGAGTAGCTGGAAATTTTTCCGCGAAAGAAGTGATTTCGCTTGGGACAAGCTCAGTAATTGCTTTCCCTTCACCGACAATGCCGTCTGCAACTAATTTAGCTATTGCGCCTTGTGCTTCTGCTTCTTTTTTTCTCATCCTTTCATTAAGCCTTGCCCTTAAAAGAGCTTTGACAGTTTTTTCTATTGCTGACGAATTTTCTCTTAAAACTTTTCGCTTAAATAACATTTTTCCCGTGTCAGGATCCAAAGTTACTGGGAACGCAACTTCATGAACTTGTTTTGCAATATCCTCAGTATATCTTTTTAATTCTTTTCCATTTAATCGCCATGTTTTCCAATCAAGAAAACTGCTTTTTGGACGAGCATAATTCGGTTCAGGATCGAAAATAGGCATGAAATCATATTTAAATGGCTCTTCTCCGCATAAATCCGCAAATTCAGATAAATCATCTTGTAAATTTATAAAAGCTCTTTTTGTTTGTTCTTCTTGAGTATTAAAATATTCTATCCTTTGGTTAAAGACAGTTTCTAAATCTTTAATTGATTTTTCTTTGCAGAAATATTTTAAATTCACTTGAAGTGTGTACATTGAATCTCCATATCGCTCCCCAAATAAACTCCCTTCTGGCAATGAGGTCGTGAAATGAATTTTGAAATTTTCAGGGATATCTACGTTTTCTAATGCTCTTCTTACTTTCGCAATAATAACGGGATTGTTTCTATATTTATTTGGCACATCAGGAGTGAAAGTGCGTTCAGATTTTGCATTATAATCAGTAGCGACTCTATCTGCCATAATGGTTGTGAGGAAATCTGTTATATCTTGACTTGTGCTGTCTGCAATTAAAGCTACTTCAATCTCTTCATCTGGATTGAATCGTTGTAATTTTTTTTCTGCTAAAGCTGAATTTGTTAGTGGGAATTGCTCAGCATCATGTGCGGCTGTAAAAAAATGTAAAAAGGCAGATGGATACTTTAATAAATCTTTTCTTGCATCATCTAAATTTAATAATGCTAGTTGATAAAGTTGAATATTCCGGTAGCAAGCTTCTCTATATTGTATCGATTTTGTTTCTTCAGATTCATCTATAAAAGAAGAAATAGTTAATTTTTTAAATTTAGCTGGACCAAAAGTAATGGCTTCATATTCCGTTTGTAATTTTTCTAAAATTTCATTTGCTAATTTTCTTTGTTTTTCTAAATCATTATTTTTTGCCTCGGTTAATAAGACTTTGGCTGTTTCCTCTATTTCTTCATCGGAATCATCTTTTGGAAGACGCGCCATAGGAATTTTGATTTTTTCACCTTCTATTAAAGGTTTAGCTTTACTTCCTTCCACAAATTCAACGGCTTCAATATCAAGTCCAAAAAGTTTTAATTTACTACATTTTTCACCTAAACTTCGTTTAATTCTTTGCTGTCGACTTTTTTCTTCATTTTCTTTTTTTTGTTGTTCTTCCGATCTTTCTGCTCGTTTGCCTTTAATTTTTGCAACACCGGAATCTAATAAGCTCTTAACAGGCTTTACAAGCGAGCTTAATCTTCCTCTAATAGACGTTCTTTCAGCTTCAATTACTATTGGGTCAGAGTCTGAACGTCGCTCTGGAAGTAGACGTGGAGGACCGATTATTTCTGGCGTTTGAGGCTTTTTGTTGGCACTCTTATCAGCAGTAGGATCATAATCAGCGCTAAATTGATTTAACCGTTCTCCTAATTCTTCCTCAGTAAGAGGTCGTGCGGGATCGTCTTTTTTATTTTCGTCAGACATAAAAAATGCTTAATAATATCTTTATATTTTAGCAAATTTTGAAAGAATTAGTAATTAGTAATTAGTAATTGGTAATTGGTAATTAGCAATTTAGATAGATTTTTTTGGGGAAATGTGGTGGGATGGGAATCCACCCTGCCCCTCCTTTTACGTTGTCGTTCTTAAACATATCTTTGAATTCCTAAAAGATTAAGGCTAAAAATAAAGGAGGGAATCTGTGAGCAACTTTCCTTGTTGTTCTTAAACGTATATATCTTTCACCAAAATTTAGATTTAAATTATCAATAAAAAAACATCAATACTAAATAAAATTAACTTACAAAACTTCCAAAAGGTTATATTTTTGTAACTGCTTACAAAGCAACTCACTCAACCCCGATCCTTCTCTCTCTATGCACTAAAGAGAGAAGGAGATTAGTTTAAAATTTTAATTTTTTTCAAAAACAAACAATAATTTAATTATAATATAGGTAAAATTATTTAAAGAAATAATAATTATAAAAAAAGTCACCCTTCTCTCTAGTGTATAGAGAGAAGGGCTGGGGATGTGAGTTGCTTTGTGAGCAGTTATGTGTAGATTTTTATTGCGCTACTAAGATTTACAAACAATGAAGTTTTGGAAAATTTTGATAAAATTTGTGAAAAAATAAAAACATTTTTCTGACATTCCCTCCTTTATTTTTAAATATTAATTTTTTTAAGAATTCAAAGATAAATTTTTAGAGTAATAATGTAAAAAGGAGGGACAGGGAGGATTCAGCTCCTTTATTTTTTAGATGTTAGTTTTTAAATAATCAAAAAAGAACTTTAAATCAAAAACGTAAAAGGCTTGTCCTCGACTCGATTGGGAAAGGGGCAGGGTGGATTGTTTTCACTAATTTATCACAAAAATCGGCACATCTTTTCCTTTATTTGTATTATCAAATTCCCGCATTGGATTGTTAGTGTGCGCTTGTCTGTAGCTTGTATTTAAATTCAAAGTACCTGGACCTCTTCTTATATCGTCGTGTCCAAAAACTTCAAGTTTTATTTCACGACTAAGGTCAAATGACAATTCTGGTAATGTGGCTGGAGCTTGGAATTTTCGTGGGTTGTTTTGCCATACTAAATCGTTTATTAATTGCAAAGCAGATAAATCATCATCATCTACTTGTCCATCACTATCAAAAACTTTTTCTATTAAGTCTTCACATAAAATATTAGTTCCAATGCGTAAATCATCAAAATCTTTAATTTCATATCCCCGTTTTTGCAAAACATACATTAAACATTTAAAATCATAAGGAAGATCAAGTTTAGCATGAGAAAATAATACTAGACCTTCATGGCCTAGCAAACCTTGCCTTGATAAATATTCTTTTAAGGCTGTTTTATCTATTTTCGGTCCTCTTGTCGAAGATACTCTATCATCATTTCTTGTTATTGTCGTAAGTTTTTGGTTATTTGGATCAACCATCCTAAACATTGGATCTAAATCGTGATTTGATAAGTAACTTAAAGTTACAAATCGTAGTTTATTCATCAATTTTATAGTCAAAGCATCGCATAAACCTCGATCAGAAATAGTATCTCCAATTAATCGCATTTCTCTATAATCTCTTATCCCTTCAACTTGATCTATTAAATTTTCTAAAACTTCTAATTCATTACTGATATTTGCTTGAGGATTTGCTTGTAATTTCTCAAGAGTGGATTTATACGTTTCTTTAAATTTTCTTGCGCTTTCAGGAGGCATGGTAGCAAAACCTGAAAGTATTGCGAATTCAAGGATTTTTAGCGCGCTTCCATGAGCATCACCCATCACAACATAATTAGCTCGAGTCAAAGCTTCTCTTACTTCACTTGATCCCACATCATCAAAAGTATATTTTCCTGATTTAAGTTCGGTTTGACCATTCCTTGCATAAACATGCACCCCAAAACTAGCTTGCGGAACAAATATTTCAACTGTTTTACGTCTGTCTGCTAATTCTTTTTGAATTCTTTCTCTTTCTCGTCTATTTTCCTCTTCAGCTTCTTTTATTTTATCATCATCATGATCACTATGATCATTACCATCACTTGTTTCCTTCCTAGCTTCACCTTTTATTTCATTTTCTTTCTCCTTAGCTTCTTTTTCTCGTCTTGTAATATCTTCTCTTTTGAGAGCTTCTTCCATTTCTAAAGACCTATGATCTGGAACAACTTCTTTCAAATTAATCGGCTGTCTTGGTGAGAAATCTTGTAAAGCAGGTTTTATTTGACTTCCTATCTTCATGCCACCATCACTTTCTCTCATTATTTTTGGATTTTTTCCTGAAACTCCTTCAATTTTTCGTAAATCCGAAATAAATACTGGTTTTAAAGCCGAAATCACATCATCTTTTGGAACTTGACCTTGATTATGTTTGCTTATAGCAATTAAAGCCTGTCCACATACAATTTGTAATGCTATTAAATTTTCATCATTTGGTTTACTTCTTAAATTTACTTCAGTTTGTTGTAAAATATCTTCTACTCTCACTCGCTGTTCATCTATTTCCTTCCGAGCCTCAACTTCTGCTTGCAAACTTTTCACAAAAGCTGTGCTTTCATCTAATGTATGTCCAATAAAATCGCTTTTTCCAATTCTGAAAGTGTAATCATCTGGAGGTCGAAAAACTACTCTTTCATATAATTCTAAATCATCAACTTTATCATCTATTGTAGAATGATGTAAAAATGCTCCACAATATGCAAAATCTTCTAATTCTGTTAAAAATCTATGCGTAAATGGATGTGAAAGTTCGCGATCATCTCCAAAAAACGTAAAATGTTTAGCATCTTTTGGACAAATCTTTTCAAATTCTTCTTGATATTGCGTATCGTTATATCCAGCATAAATTCCCATTGATAATTTATTCTGTGATAAAGATAATGGAGCTTTTGGATCAAGCGGATAAGCCATTTCACCATTTCTTTTTTCATCCACATAAGTTAAGGTTGTGCTAGTCTCATTTTCTTTTTTAGTTTGAAAAGTAATTTCAGCTCTTTCATATTCTCTTAAAAATCTTGTTTGTTCCGGGCTAAGAGCTTTTGTCCAAGTTATAAAAGAACTAATTCTTGCTTGCATGCAGGATAGAATTGGAGGAGAAATTTTGCCATCTACCGCTAGAGTCTCTGCTAAATTATTTTTTTCAACATCAGATACTATTTTTTCTCCAATTTTCACTGGTTGGAAATAATCTGGTAATTCTTTTAATTCCTCAATACTTTTGGCAAGATCTTCAAATTGCGGATGTAAATGCAGAGGAAGTAATTTGCCGACCAAAATAGGAGAATCAACTCCTGGATTTATTTTACGAACATTAGTTTTATCAATTCGCGCTGACTGTGTTGATAAATGGAGTCTTAAATTACCATTTTCTCCTGCTAATAATTTTAATTCTTTTATTTCAAAATTAACTGTTAAAACATTATCAGGACCTAATTTGCTTCTTACTACAGCCAATAATGATCTTTGTAATTGAAGTTGAAGGGCTCTTTCTATAACTGCTCTGCCTGCTTCTAATCGCTGAGGTACCCAACCAGCATATCCTTCTTTTCTCATCAATTCATCAAATACTCTAACAGAAATATCAACGGTAGTTTCATCGCTTAAAGTCAAACAGCTAATTAACTCAGGAATTACCTCTTCAGCTACTGCTTCAACTGTTTCTGTACCTGACACTGCAATTACTTCAATACCAGGCTCTATTGCTAATTCATCAATAGGAGATAACTTTTCTCCCTCATCTGCTACAGTTACTATTGATCCTGATACTGATGTTGCTAGGACTTGACCTCTTGTACTAGAAACGACTTGTGCTGGTGCAGAAGGCAAAAGCGTAGAAGCAACAGCTTCTTTCGGTTGTAAAATCTCTAAAAATTTACTCCAAGTTATTTTTGTGGCCTCAATAGCTAACTTTTTTTTCGCTAAACCTTCTCTCCCTTCAAGAGCTTCCCTTAATTTTCCTGCTATACTAGTTGCATAACTTAATAAAGTCTCTTTATTTTGACCTCCCAAAGAACAAGCAATTTGTGTTAACCAAGTGAATAATTCTCTTCTTTTCGTTTCATTAAGTTGCGCTAACAAAGTATCACTATCCTGACTCAAATCTATTGGCTGACCGTTTAATGGATTTTCCGAAATCATTGTTAAATTTTTAATAAAATCTTTATATTTTAGCATATTTTGAAATTTTGAGTTATGCGTTATGAGTTATGCGTGTTAGTTTTTGATAGATTTTTTATGGAAAATATGGCGTAATTGAATCCACCCTGCCCCTCCTTTTACTTTTTTGTTATTAAAGATATTTTTGAGTTCCCAAAAAATTAATGCTAAGAAAAAAAGGAGAGACAGGGTGGATTGATTTTAATTTACCTTTTGAGGGATGCAAAGATGAATTTTTTCAGTAGGAATATTCATTACTAAATGTACATATTTTTGTCAAAAAATTTTTCCCGTTGATGTTTCTTAGTCTTCTCTATACAATTATTTTGAATAATTTTTATCATTTTCCAAAACTATGAAAGTCACTACCAAATCTCTTCCAAAGTCAGAAATACTTTTTCATATCGAAGTTGATGAAACTGAGATGCGAAAATTTCGTCTGCAAGCTAGTCTTGAAATCAGTAAAGAAGTGAAAGTTGATGGTTTTCGTCCAGGGCATATTCCTTATGAAATTTTAATTCAAAAAGTAGGAGAGGATTATATCGAAATGTTTGCTCAAGAAAAAGCTGTTTCCAACATGTACAGAAAAGCTCTTGAACAAGAGAAAATTATGCCGCTAGCAACAGGGGAGTTAAAAGTTATTGAAAAAAAACCATTTATCTTTGAAATTAAAGCCGCAGTTAATCCTGAAATTACTTTTAAAAATTTAGATAAAATTCTAATAAAAAGAGAAAAAATTGAAGTAAAAGATAAAGAAATTGAAGATTTAATTGAAAGTTACCGTATGCAAAAAAGTTCTTGGCATGATACGGATGAAAAAGTTAAAAAGGGGCATAGGGCAGAAGTAGATTTTGAAGGTTTTGATTTAGAAACAAAAGCATCTTTACCGAATACAAAAAGTTCAAATCATCCACTTGTAATCGGAGATAACATGATGGTTCCAGGATTTGAAGAGGCAATAATTGGTATGAAAAAGAACGAAGAGAAAGAATTTGAAGTAACTTTTCCAAAAGATTATCACTCCGAAAACATGAAAGGGAAAAAAGTTAAATTCCAAGTTAAAGTCAATAGAGTAGAGGAAAGAGAAATGCCGGAATTAAATGAGAAATTTATTGAGGAAACAGTAGGGGAGAAAATCTCAATAGATGAGTTTAAGAAACGAGTGAAAGAGAATATTGAACACGAAAAAATTCACGCTGAACAAAAAAGGCAAGAAGACGAATTTTTGAAAAAATTAAATGAAGAATCAAAGATGGAAGTTTCTGATTTATTAGTTGAAAAAGAAATGGAAAACATGCTTGAACAACAGAAATCAGCTATAGAAAAAAATTATAAAATCGAATGGAAAAGATATTTAGAAATTATTAAAAAGAACGAGGAAGATATGAAAAAAGAAATGAATGTCAAAGCTTTGGAAAGGATTAAAACTAGTTTCTTAGTAGAAAAAGCGCTTGAAGTCGAACAATTCTCAGCAACTGATCATGAAATTAACAAAAAAATTGAAGATTACTTAAAGAACATCCCTAAAAAAGACCAATCTCTAGTAAAAAAAGCTTATAAAAAAGATAGTGAAAAATACAGAAGTTTAATGTATAGTATGAAAGTAGAAAAATTATTTGAAAAACATATTGAAGGATATGGACATGAATGCCATTAATAAATTTTAAATTTTAAATTATGGTTATTTTATTCATTACATTATCAATCATCTTTACCGTCCTTCTTCTTGTTTTAAGTTTTGAAAATATTGCGGCTCAATGCAATTATCTGCAATTTTTCTTTACAGCGATAAGTGCAACTTCATCAGTAACTTTTATCGTATTAACAATAGCTTTTCTTGGCGTTTTAACTGGTATGTCATATGCGGCGCTTATTTGGTCGCTTTTTAGAAAAACTGATGATGAGAATGACGACGAATATTAAAAAATTTATAAAAATTTCGCATGTTTGAAAATCGTATGTGTAAATATTATCAAGATTCTGAACCTATTTCACGAGAAGATTATTTTGTGCGAGCAGAAAATTTAGAGCATACTGCAGGAACACTTGTTTTTAATCCAATAGGGATAGGACCTGATAATGTTGAAGAATTTATTATAGGAGACCCTGCAAAAGAAGGATCAAATCCAGTTATAGATAGAAATTTATTACAAAGGAGATTGATAGAAAACGGTTTACCTAAATTTTTCGAAATTAGCTCGATAGAAAATCATATCATATCACCTTCTGTGATGTGGGCGATTATTGAGAAACTACTTAAAAAATATTTTTCAAAAGAATTTCCTGATTATTTTTTATATTCTTTAAAAGAAATAGTTATTAATCTTTATTGTGATTTTTTGCAAAAAAGCGACTGTGGAATAGATGCCTGTATTTTTGATTGTTTTTTAAACACTAGTGACAATAGATGTAAAAAATTTTTGGATTTATTTAAAAATTTTCATTTTGGTAAATTATTTGATGATAATTCTAAAAAAGGAAATATTTATGAAAAATTTTTAAGAGCGGCGAGAGGTAATCAAATGTATATCATCCTTAAAGAAGTTAGAGATTTCGTAAAAACAGAGGAGGGGAGACAATTTAGTGAATTTTTTGGAACAATTTCCACCTGGAAAGAACTATTTGAAGCGTTTAAAAATGCCTCATTAAGCATTTTATATAATGAAGATGCGGCTATAACAGAAAAAAAACAGTCGAAAAATTTTATTCCATCCAGCAGTTATGAAAAATTAGCATTATTAAAAAGATTACCTGAAGAAATTGGTATATCACGTGAACGTTTAGTAGAAATTTTAAGAGTATCAGCTAATAAATTAACATTAGATCAAGCCGCGTAAAAGAAAATGGCTAAGTGAAAATTTGCATCAAACAGATTGACAGTTTTTGGAAAAGGTGTATGATAGTCCTTCCAGGAAGTCTTATTTTTTAGTTTTTTAAAGAAATAAAATAAATGAATAAAAACCTACTAACGAGAGCTGAAATAATTATTCGTGATGAAGGAACAATTGATCGAAAAGCAACTACTGAATTACCACCAAGAAATGAAGTTACAGAAGCTGTGCGTAAGGCTGTAGCAGGATTATGGCAGGATTTAGATGATCAAAGTGATCCTGATGATCATGATCAAACTCAAAACATGCAAGGATTAATTGATCGTTTGTTTGTTGGAGAAGGAGCTGAAAGTCCAGAACGATTTGCGGAAAATGGAGCTAAATTAGCAGGAATGATAAATGAGATAGAAAATGCAGAAATAAAAGAGCAAGTTAGTATTGAATTTGCAGAATGCCTTTATCACAAACGCGCTCATAAATTAATTGATTGTTATCTTATTCCTAAAAGTACAGAAGCAAAAAATGATGAGACATTTGAAGCTAATGTGAAATTAATTTTATTTCCACTATCTCATATAAGTAGCTTAAAAGCTCATGATACAGCCATAATTGCTATGGCTAAAGCGTTAGGAAGTGATGAAAAATATAATAAATTGTCTAGAGAAACAAAAAAAGCATTACGAGATGCTCGTGATCTTGATAAACCTATAGCAAGAAAAAAGGTAAAAAAGATAAGACAAGATAAAGATCATCATGAGCCAGAAAATAGAGAATATATTGGCTTACAAGAATATCTTTTTTCAATGATTGATTATCCTGAAGTTGCTGAAAATGGAAATGGATATTTTACAGAGGCTCAATTAGAACAATTTTATGTTGGAGGGTTATATAGAAGATTCAAAGCTAATATGGAAGCTAAAATTAATAAAGTATCAAAAGGCGCAGATAGAAAAATGAAAAGAGTGGGGTCATCTAAACAGACAGACAAACAAGAATCTAATAATCAATTTTTAAACAAAGAATTAGTTAAAGCGGTTGTTGCTTTAGCATTAGAACCTCAAACAAATTATAGCGATAATTCTAATGACGCAGTAGGATTTCCAATAGGACTACATGAACTTATTATTTTTACTAGGCATTTTATTGAAAAAACGAATTTAATAGAAAATGATCAAAAAACAAAATTACTGGAAGATTTAGATCAAAGAATAACGCAAGTATATAGGGATCGCATGACTAATAAAATTAAAGGAGATCCAAATAATCGTATTGTTGCAGAGAGATATATTGATGATTTTTTGCAATTTGTATTTGATCACAGAGATCCATCTTGCAAAATTAAAGCTGTGATAGAAATGTTAGATGATGGAGTTTCTTTAGGTGAGCGATTTGAAAATGTGTTTAAGGAGGAAGTAGAAAAATTCCTAAATGGTAATAATGGTATTCAATTACTCAGGGCTATTCAAGAACCTATTCAACATATCGGACTAGTTATGGAAAGAGGTCAAGGTCAAGTAAGATGTTTAGGATTTAGATTTATGAAGCTTTATGTTGATATTACTGGTATGTGGGACGAAGAAACGATGAAGTTAAATGTTGAACAATTTGTAAATGAATTATTTGATTTAATGAAAAAACAGTATGCGAATGACACTAGAACCAAATCCATTCTTAGACCTTATTTGGAATTTGCGACTGAATAAATTTCGCTTTGCAAATTTTTTATTAAAATATTATAATAGAAAAGCTTAATAAGATTTTTTAATAGTTTTTTATATGAATAGCAGTTGTGTAACTTCCTGTTCGATTAATTATCGAAATTATGAATTTTTGAAAGTTTATCCAAATAAATCTAAAGTAATTAACGAAGCTCTGGAGGCATATCGTAAATATGTTTTAAAGAAACAAATGCAAGAGGGATTTGCGGCGCAAGATGAAGAGGATTTAGAATTAGCTAATTCGGATTTTAATGATTATCTTTCTATTATAGAAGCTAGTGAAAATGATGATGAATTATAAACAATTTGAAATTTATCAGGTTAATTTAAATCCAACTGTAGGCTCGGAACAACGTGGCATAAGACCTTGTGTTTTTATTCAATCAAATATAGTTTCTCATTTAGGTCATACAACTCTTGTCATACCTTTTACTTCAAAAAAAACTGATAAATTATATCCTTATGAAGTTTTAGTTTCAGCAAGTAAAGATAATGGTTTAAGCGTAGATTCCAAACTTAAGTGCAATCATATTAGAGTAATTGACAAACAACGAGTCAAAGAAAAAATTGGGATTTTAGAAAGCAAATATTGGGATCAGATTTTTGTAGCTTTGGAAGCTATTTTGGATAGATGGGGAAATTTTAGATAAGTTTCCTTCTATACTCTTCAATCCCTTTCATCTCTTCAATTATTTTTAAATTCATTTTCTTCACTTCTTTTTCTCTTTTTTCTTTTTGATTCACTTTCCTTACTTCTCCACACAGACCGATTTCTCCAATCGCTACTAAATTTTCTGGAAGCGGAGATTTTTTAAATGAGGAAATTATTGATAAACAAACAGCTAGATCTATCGCAGGATCTTTAACTTTTAACCCACCAACTATGTTTATATAAACATCTTGATTGGAAAGATTAATATCAGCGTGTTTTTGAAGCACAGCAATTAATAAATTTAAACGATTAACATCAAAACCGCTGGCTGTCCTTTTTGGATATCCAAACGCTGTAATATTTGTCAAAGCTTGAACTTCAATAATAAAAGAACGATTACCTTCAATAGCTACCGAAAGACATGATCCAACTGCATTTTTTTGCCGACTTTCAATGAATTTTGAACTGGGATTTAAGACTTCTTTTAACCCCTCATTAGTCATTTCAAAAATTCCAATTTCACTACATGATCCAAAACGATTTTTTGAACTTTTTAACATTCGAAATTCATGATATCTATCACCTTCAAGATTTAGGACTATATCAACTAAATGTTCCAAAGTTTTTGGTCCAGCTAAATCTCCGTCTTTTGTTACATGACCAATTAGAAGTATGGTAATTTTTTCATTTTTAGCAAAATTTAAAAGTTGTTCAGCGCAATATCTAACTTGAGAAATGGAACCAGCTAAACCTGGAATTAAATCACTTTGGACAACTTGAATAGAATCAATAACGATAAAATCAAATTTTAATCCCTTTAAAGTAGCTAAAATGGATTCAAGATTTGTGGAGTTTATAAGTTTTAAATTTTGATTTTTAATTTGAAGTCTTTTGGCGCGCATAGAGATTTGTTCAATTGATTCTTCACCTGAGATATAAAGTATATTTTTACCTTGATCGCATAAATTTTTACAAATTTGAAGCGTTAAAGTTGATTTACCTATCCCTGGCTCGCCTGAAAAAAGCGTTAAACTGTCTTTTACAAATCCTCCTCCAAGCACAAGATCGAATTCATCTATCTTTGTTTTTAACCTTTCATTTTCAAAATCTCCTGTTTTTAAATTAAAAATTTCTTTAATTTTTGCTGAAGGAATTTCTAATTCTTCTTTGCCGATATTGATAACATCCTCCATTAAACTATTCCAAGCTTGGCACTGCGGACATTGTCCAAGCCATTTTGGAGACTGCGTATTGCATTTAGAACAAATATAGATGGTTTTGAGTTTCAATATATTAGAATAAAGGATAAAGGAAAAAGGACAAAGAATATCTTTTTTGCTATAAATTTTCTAAAAAATTAACAATTTCTTCACTCACTTTAGGAAATAATTGATGTCCGGTGATTGGACTAGTTACATTTATTTCTGTTAAGTGGGAGCCTATTATATCTAAACCAACTAAATAAAGTCCAAGTTTTTTTAATTTTTCTGCTATTTCTTTCACCATTTTTACTTCTTTTTCAGTTAATTTAGCTTTTTTGGCAGTCGCACCTGAATGCAAATTGCCTCTAAAATCTTCTTTATGCGGAATTCTTACAAAAGTATTTAAAATTTCTCCATTTAAAATAGTAACTCTTTTATCACCATTTTTTATTTCTTTTAAAAATTTTTGCGCCATTATAAATTTAGTTTCATTTTCAGTTACGGTTTTGATAATTTCATTTCTATTTACATCATTTTTATGGATATGAAAAATTCCAGTTCCGCCTTTATTATCCAAAGGTTTTAAAATAATTCCCTCAGAAAATTGTTTAAGAAAGCTTTTTATTTCTTCTGAAGATTTAGTAATTAAAGTCGGAGGAATATATTTTTGAAAATTTAAGATAAAAAATTTTTCATTAGCAGATCGAACACTGCTTGGATTATTAATAATCAAAGTTTTATCTTTAATTTGTTCAAGAAGATAAGTCAAATAAATATAATCCATATCAAAAGGCGGATCTTGACGCATCATAATAACATCTTGTTTTTCTAAAATAATTTTTTCAATTTTTTGATTACTATAATTTATCGCTTGAGCAAAAAGTTCCCCTTCTTTCCAGAAAATATTATGGCGCTCCACAATATAAACTTGATGAGATCTTTTAACACTTTCTTTAATTATCTCTGTAGTTGAATCATCAGAGTCAAGCGTTTTGATCGGATTAGCAATAAAAGTAATTTTCAAATAATGAAAGTTTAAAAAATTTTAAAGAAAAGATAATTTACGAATCACGCTCCTCAACTCCTCCCGCGATTGAAGCGATTTCTGCTAATATTGCGTATATTTTCTGCAAAGATTCAATATCGCATCCTTCACAATAAGTATTTTGATAAGTTTGCATTTCATGAAAACATAATTTTGAAAAATGCATCCCTTTTGAATTCAAATTTTCCCTGTCTGATTTCTGGCTATTGAGACGAAAAAATCCTCCTACCGCTTGGCTATTTATTAAATAAATTACCGGTTCAGCTACATAACTTTTTAATCTATCTGTTGTTGGTAATCCTTCTTGAATAATGACATTTTCAATTTTTTGACTACCCTTACCTACCGAAAGCGTATTCCTATCTTTTCTGTTAATATTCAAAAAATCCTCTACCGATTCAAAATTTTTCACTCCCATCCCATAAGTTCCTGTAGAGTTTTTTATAAAAATATACGGCTTAGCTTGAAGTTTATATTCATCATATTTCTTTTCAAGTTGTATAAAAATTTTATTCATAGTTTCGAAAATTTCCTCAAATCCTTTTTTGGTTTGAAAATTTACATTTTTAACTTCCTGCGAAATCGGATAAAAAAACCAAGGATCAAGATCAAGCATTAACGCAAATTCTTCAATTAAACTTTGATAAATTTTTATGTTATTAATTTTGTCTCTTTTAAACCAACCTAGATTTGGATTCGGAACAATTGGTTGTTTGATGTTTTCTAAAATTACCGGCAGTCCATTAGAAAAATCATTATTCGCAAGAATTAAATCAGGCACGAAATTTTCAACAGTCTTAATTAAATTACCATCTTTTTGCACCCGATAAAGAATAACTTCTTCTTTTTTTGCTGTTTCAAAAACCGCAACATCTTTAAGTCCTTCATTATTATGACCAATAACTATTTCCAATCCTGCATTTTGAATTAAATTTTTTAAATCTTTTAAATTCTGAAAATAATAAATATTTTTTGTATGCGCTTCAGGAAAAATAAGAATTTTTTTAGTCCCAGGATAATACTTTTGAAGATAATTTTTAAAATTCAAAGCACCTTTTTCTTCATATTTTCGACAAAGATTATTCCAGCCACCAGGAAAAAGATTAGCATCAATAACGGATATTTTAAATCCACTGTTTCTTAAATCAACAGAGCAATAAACAGGATTTTTGACCTCAGCGCGTTTTTGATTAAGCCAAGCAGTGATTTGGCTTTGATGCTGATTAAATTTTTGTTCAAAGAATTTTAACACTTTATTTAATTAAAAATTATAATTCATAATTAAGATGCTTATAAGCATGTTCAGTAGCTACTCTACCTCTTGGCGTTCTTTGAATAAATCCTAATTTAATTAAATATGGCTCGTAAGCGTCTTCAATAGTATTTTCATCTTCTGATATGGCCGCGGCGATTGTATTTAAACCTACTGGTCCGCCGTGAAATTTTTTAATAATTGTATCAAGAATTTCTCTGTCTGTTTTATCGAGTCCAATTTTATCTATATTTAAAGCCTTTAAACACTGTTTTGCAATTTCTAAATCTATTAATTCTTTATCATTGATCAACGCAAAATCATGGCTTCTTTTCAATAATCTATTAGCAATTCTTGGAGTTTGCCTGGAGGAAGACGCCAAAAAAGAAGCCGCAATATTATCAGCTTTACAGTTAATTATTTTGGCTGATCGCTGAATAATTTGTTTAATTTCATTATTAGAATAAAAATCAAGTTTAAAAATATGACCAAAACGATCTCGAAGAGGGGAGGACAGCATACTCATTTTGGTTGTGGCACCAATCAAAGTAAATTTCGGAACTTTAAGCCTCATTGTTCTAGCACCGGGTCCTTTTCCAAGAACAATATCAATACAAAAATCTTCCATCGCACTATACAAAATTTCTTCTATTGGCGCCTTGAGTCTATGAATTTCATCAATAAATAGAACGTCATTAGCTTTTAAATTTGTAAGAATTGAAGCTAAATCACCAGCTTTTTCTAAAGCCGGTCCTGATGAAATCTTTATATTTACTTTCATCTCATTAGCGATAATGTGTGCTAAAGTTGTTTTTCCAAGACCAGCCGGACCATAAATTAAAACATGATCTAACACTGAAGATCTTTTTTGAGATGCTTGAATGGCTACTTTTAAATTCTCTTTAATTTCAGCCTGACCGATATATTCATCTAAATATTTTGGCCGAAGAGATAATTCAGCTTGTTCAGAATCAAGTAAAGTTTTTTCTGGAGTTACAGCACTGTTTACAATTTGTTTCCTTATAATAGACACTTTTAAAAAATTTAGATTTTAGATATTTTTTCTTTATATGGAATTAATTTATTTATCAATTCTTGTGCCTGCGCAGGATTTGGAATTTGCATAAAAGTTATTCTATTACTATCTGCACCTCCTTGAAATTCTATTATCCCATAATCTAATAATGGTAAATTATCAATTATACCGCTATTTTTAATTTTTACGTGTTGAACATCAGCTAATTCTATATCATGTACTTCTTTTTCTGTTAATGTCTTCCAGTCAACATGAATTATTCTTTGATTCGTAACAATAAGCTTATCAAGCCAGTACACTAAAATGTTATATATAATAATACCAAAACTTAATAATAGCAAAATTACTTTTAAAGGTATAAGTAATTTTAGCATAAGCCAACCTTCAGCTTTTGTTAAAAGGATAAAAAAAGGTATAAGAATAAGAATCGTTAAAATAGTTTGAAAAATAAAAGGCCATCTGTGATGTCTAAAGATCTTAATGATTTTTTCGTTTTGTCTTAAAAGCATTTTATAATTTAAAATTATTTTCACCATTCTCCTCCAAATATACTTGTGGCTTGATCGTTTATATTAGCGGTGCTGACTTCTGCATTTTCTTTAAAATTTGTTTTTGGATCGCTGATTTTATTAAAAAAACAATTTATCTTGCAATTTGTGTTAAGTAATTCTTTTATTATTTGTTCAACGAGAAAAATATTTTTTGTTGTATTAAATTTATCATAATGAAACTGAGAATCAAAATTTAATATAATATCAAAATTTTGACCTTTTTCAATTTTAGCTTGTTTTACCGTTTGCTTAAGAACAGGAGAATCGATTTTATTTAAAATTTCAGACCAACTATCAATAATATCAGAAATATTAGCAACTTTAAGTTCGCTTTTCGATTCGGATCCTTTATCTTCAGATAATTTTTGAATTACATTATTTTTTGGATTTTGAGGTAAAATATTTGTTATCATCACAGGTTGCGCACATATATTTAAAATCGCTATTTCCAAAGGTAATTGAGCAATTACGCTACCAGCAATTTTATTTTTTGCGTTTGAAAATTCTTCTATGATCTTCAGAATTTTATTTAAATCAAAATTATTTTTATTATTAACTCGATCAAGCATTTGAAATCTTGTATATTCCAAAAATTCTCTAGTAAATTCAATTAAATCAACGCCTTGATGAAAAATTTGATCGATAATTAATAGACTTTTCTGAGCATCATCTGTCATCAATCCTATAAATAAATCTTTAATTGCGCTATCATCGCTTAATCCCAAGTTTTGTTTAACTTTTTCAAGATTAATACTGCCTTCTGTAGATAATTGATCGAAAATCGAGATAGCATCGCGAAGTCCTCCTTTTACAGTTTTAGCTATATATTCTAAAGCATTCTCTTCATATTTAATATTTTCATTTTCAGCAATATATTTAAGTCGCGCTACTAAATCATCAATACTAATTCTTCTAAAATCAAATTTTTGACAGCGAGAAATGATTGTAGCTGGCACTTTATGAGTTTCGGTTGTGGCTAAAATAAAATACGCATGAGCTGGCGGTTCTTCCAAAGTCTTTAAGAGCGCGTTAAAGGCTTCTTTAGTCAACATATGAACTTCATCGATAATATAAACTTTCGCCTTTGCTTGACTTGGCGCGAAACGAATTTTTTCACGCAGATCGCGAATTTCATCAATACCGCGATTAGAAGCCGCGTCAATTTCAATCAAATCAATAAGTGAACCTTCAAGAGAAGCTTTGCAAATATTACACTCATTACAAGGTTCGAAATTTTCAGTTGGGTTAGCGCAATTAATAGCTTTTGCAACTAAACGAGCAGTTGTAGTTTTACCAGTTCCCCGCGGTCCACAAAATAGGTAAGCATGAGAAATTTTGTTTTGTTTCAAAGCATTTTTAAGAGTGATTTTGATATGATCCTGACCAATCAAATTATCGAAATCTTGGGGACGATATTTGAGATAAAGAGACATTTTAAGAATGAAAAAGAAAAAATAAAAAATTTAAAAAAACAAATCATTCAGGGATTGAATAGTAACATGGAAATTTGGAAATGAAAAAGAAAAATATAATTTTAATTTTCTTTCATATTATATGGGGAACCTCCTGCTGGTGTTGCTTGAACTTCACGTCTTCCATCCTCGGCTTTAGATTCAGTTGATTCGTAATTTTTTGAAATCGCAGGCAATCCCCAGGTAATCATAACTTTTCCACAATCTAATCTAACTCCATAAATTCCATCGGCAACACTACAAATAACTTGTCTTGGTTTTTGAAGTAAACTTGGATCATCAGGCAATTCAAAATTTTCAGGTAATTCAAGTCGAAAAGTATTTGAACTATCATTTCTTAATTGCGTTGTAACTATTTGCTCTCGAAGTCCATAATCAGTACAAGTGAAAAAAGAAAAATCTGCTCCAGCATTAATATATGGTTGCAATCTTGTATCTTCTAATGCAAAATTTAAAACAGAAGCCTTTGGATTTACAGGAACGCCATAAGTTTCGGCATAACTAAGTGAATAACGGTTCTTGTTGGCGGATTCGTTTCAAGTGTAATTAAACAAGAAAAACCTTGGGAATTTCGCAAAACTATAATTTCTCCATTTACGCCATTTGCAGTTATAAAATTAAATCTTTGTTCTTCTTTACGAGGATTACTTGCTTGATATGTTTCTTCAAATTTCGCCATCAATCTTTGCCATTCTTTTTTAGTTAATGACGGTTTATTATCTTTTTTCTTCTCTGCTGAAGTAGGTGTTGGAGCAGATTCTGGAGTAGGGGATGAAGTTAAAGCGTCTGAAGCTACCATCATTGCTTGAGGTTCTTCAGGTGTTTTTTCTAATTGATAAATAATACCACCAAGAATTCCGCTACCTAAAATTCCTAAACCGCCTTGAACCCATCTACTAGAAAAAAGGTTTCTTTTTATTGAAAGGGGAGGGGTAATTGCTGTTTGTTGAAGGGCAGAGGGATTCGCTTCAGCTGGAGGAGGAGGTAATTGAAAATCTGCTAACACAGTTGTCCATAATCTTATAATATCTTCAGTAGTAGATTCTTCTGGAATTTCAATGTCATTTAAGACAGCAAATGTATTTCGAGAAAATATCTCTAAAGCCCTTCTTGAATTATTATTTTTTGAAAGAAATTGAAAAACAACTTCTCTAATATTTTGTGGTATGCAACTCGCATGACTTACTGTTCCGTATAATGCCGCTATTAAAACCGTTAAAGGAACTAATTGAAGATTGCGAATATTTCCAGCAAACTGTGATTCAAGATGAGTGGCGGCAACGTATATAACAAACCAAACAATGTTTAAAAATTGCAGACAAGTCATTTTCTCTCGATTTAAATTTGCGATTATGCTGAAAAGTAAACGCTCATGATTATTTAATATATATTCAATATATTCCTGATTCTCAAAGTTATCCGTTAAAGAGCTAGAATCAGCTGTAATTACTTTTGCAATATCATCACCAAATGTATTTTTTAAATATTCTAATATTTCCAAATCAGTCTTATCTTCAGATCGATGATCAAGCGCCGTAACCTCCGCCTCATCATCTAATTCTAACATCTGGCAAATAACTCTTTTAGTTTCATCCAAAATACCATCAGAATCAACTAACACATCAAGTAAATTTATAATTTCAGCATTAGTTAAAATATTATGTTGATAAAAAAATTTAAGAGCAGTTGAAATTAATGTTAATTCAGGTATTTCCTGATCAGAATAAATCCAATTTCTTATAATGTTACTATATCTATTTAATTCATGATTAAATTGTTCAAGTTTTTCTGAATCAATATATATTAATTTAGTTCTATCTCCACCTAGTGTTTGTGAATTAACCGTTACTAATACTCGTGCAAGAATACTAATACTTGGAAACATACCCTGCACTTCAATTAAAAAATTTTCTATAAATTCTTTAATTTGTTCTACAGTTATTGAATCTTCAGATAACAATTCTATTTCTTCAGCCATTTTTTAACAAATTTTTAACAAATATAATTAAAAACAGAAGAAAATTATACATAAAGTTTCAAAAAAGTCAAGACGAGACTTGAAAAAGTCAATTATTAAAATATTTTTTCTATTTACTATTGCAAAAACCATACTAGTAATATCTACTAATAGTAGATACTTTTAATCTAGATCATTTATGTCTACTACTGCTACAAAATTTAGTCAAAGTCTTAATACAAATGTTTTTAACTTATTAAATAATCTTGCGAAAGAAGAAAATAAAACAAGAGCAGATTTACTTGAAGAGGCGATAATGCTTCTTGAGAAACAAAAAAGGATAGAAAAATTAAAAAAATTTTATTTTGAAAATATGAAAGACAAAAAGCCTTTTTTAAATAAAGATTTTAAACCTAATAAAATGAAAAGGATTAATATAGAACTTTAATATTTAATAATTATTAAATTGTCATATCTTTTAGATACATCAATTTTAATTGGCATATTAAGAGAAGAGCCTAATGCTAGAAAAATGTTTGAGTATTTATTTGGCGAAAACAAAGATATGTTTATTTGTACACTTTCAATCACTCAAATTCTTTCTAAAGTACGAAAAAATGAAAATTTTGACAAAACTAAAGATTTTTTAAATTTATTTATTCCTTTATCTGTAAATAAAGAAATAAGTTCTCAAACTGGCACACTTGGTTACGATTTGGTTAAAAAAGGCAAAACAATTCCTGATATTGATGATCTAATTATCAATATTCTTTGTCAGGAAAATGATTTGATTCTTGTTACTTCAAATATTAAACATTTTCCAAATTTAAAAAATAAAATTTTGGAATATAAATATTAAAAAAATAATATAATTGAAAAAAACCCTTATTTTTGTAATAATAGATTTGTTATCTAAATAAAATTTTATTATGCCTGAATATTTTTATCCTATTATTGCTTCGGCAATAGTTATTTTGACTCTACTTTTGTCGCTTGCTCTTATCTATTTAGTCTTTGTTTTACGCGATCTTTCAAAAATTGTTGATGAAGTTGAAGGCACGGTTGAAAAAATTCAAGATTATATCATGAAACCAATTTCGTTGATTAATCACGCAATGAAAATGATCACACCGTTAATTGAATCAACACAGAAAAAAGAAGGGAAGAAGAAATAATTATTCTTCCAACCCTTGCTCAAGCACTGTTTCTAAACTGGCATTTGGATTTAACCAACTATTTGGAGCGTTGCTGTCTTTTTGATCTTCAAAATTCAAAAAATATTGATTGTTATAGGCATACCACATCTCTTTTACTCCATAATCATGAGTTAAAAAATAATCCATAGCGATAGAATCAATTCCTTCAAGTAATTCTCCTTCCTCAATATAAATTCCCATAGTTGGATCAAGCGGTACCCATACTTGATATTGCTCATCGTAATATTGCGCAAAAGCATGTCCGCCTATATCTCCACCGCCAAAATCAACTTGCGCGAGTATTACTCTCACTTTTTCAGGATCATAACCTTTAGCAATTAAAGCCGAAACCAAATAATTAGCTTGTTCTGAACAATCGCTTTTTAAAACACTTTTTACTGGATCAACATCTTTGGTAATTATTAGAAGTTCGGCAGGCGTAAGCCAATTTTCATCTTCTGATTGCACTTCAACCCCAGCTTTTTCAAGATACGGAGTGAATTCGCTATCAGCTATCCAAGCCAATTCCTGCAAAGTAAAATCTAAAACAGCTTGATAATTATTCAAATTTTTTACTGAATTTTGCACTTCTTTATCATTCGGAGTCACATATAATTGATATGGAGATATTACATCAATTTCTTCACCGGATAATTTGCGTTCTTTCATTTTTTCTTCAAGCATTTTTGTTATCTCCGTTCGATTAGTAATATCTTTTGCCACAATAGCTTTTCCGATATTACTGTTTGCGAATTTTTTAATCCTATCATTAGCAAAATCAACTTGCAAACCAGCAAGCATTGATTTGAATTCTTGAGGTTTTACTAACTTCAATACGCATTTATTCTCGATAATCGCTTCAGTTTCCTCAAGTGGCATTTTAGCAATTACAAAAGTAAAATCATCAGAACTGGCGGAAAGTGTGATTTCTTTATCTCCAAGAACATCTTCGATATCACAATTTGAATCGATTTGAACGCCAACTGGAACAGGAATGCCTAGTTCTTTTACTTTCTCCGTAAGTCTGTCTTTGATAATTGGGCTTTGTCGATTTTTTAAAATTTCTTCACGCGGAGATTTAGCTTCTTGTTTTGATTCCTCCGTCTCACCACAACCAGAAGAAATAAAAAGAAAGAAAAAAGTTAAAAGGAAAAAAAGAAAAGAAAATTTTTTAAGCATAAATTAATTTTAAGATTAAAATTTTATTTTTGCATCTTTTAAAATAGCATAAAGAGTACCTTTTGGTATATCTTTTGCATGTATTGGCACGATAACTTTTAATTTTTTATCAAAATTTTTAAAAATCGCATGACTTCCATTTTGACGCACAAATTGAAAATCGTGTTGATGTAAAATTTGTATAAGTTTTTTGGGTGTAAAATTATACTTGGACATAATCTTTTTTTGTACTAATTAAATTGTCAAAAGTTTGGCTTTCTACTTCATCTTCTATATATAATTCAATTGCATTTTTTAAATTTTTTATAGCTATTTCCGGCGTATCACCAAAAGTATGACATCCAAGTAATTCTGGACACCAAGTGTGAAATTTATTTTCATCTTTTTCTATTCTAAATGTTAACATAAAATATTTTTTAATTTTAATCCATTTATAGTTTAACATATTTTTTTCTATTTTACACTTTTTTCCAAGGCTATTATTCCAGGAAGCTCCTTACCTTCAAGAAATTCTAGCATAGCTCCGCCGCCGGTTGAGACATGATCAAATTTATCTTCAGAAATTTTAAATTTTTTAAGCGCTGAAATAGTATCGCCTCCACCAAGAATAGTTTTCGCTTTTGAAATTGAAAGCATTTCCGCGATAGCTTTTGTACCTCTTTCAAAAGCTTTACATTCAAACAGTCCAACTGGCCCATTCCAAATAATCATGCCTGAATTTTTTATAATATATAAAAATTTACCTAACGTTTCTTTACCAATATCAAAAATTTTCATATCAAGCTCAAGATCCTCAATCGGAATATCAAGAGTTACAGCATTTTCTTTGGCTTCGCTCGCTACAATTACATCTTTTGGTATCACAAATTTCTCGTGTTCAATTTCAGCAGTCATCATAATTTCTTGCGCGATTTCTTTTTTATCTTTTTCATAAAGTGACTGCCCAATATCGTATCCCTGCGCATACAAAAATGTATTAGCAATTCCGCCTCCAACCAAAATATTATCAGCTTTATTTAGAAAATTTTTGATTATGCCAATTTTTGTATCAATTTTTGCTCCTCCTAGAATAACAGTTAACGGTTTTTTAGGATTCTTTAAAACTTCAGACAGTACATCAATTTCTTTTTGAAGAAGAAGTCCGGCATAACTTGGAAGATGTTTCGTAATAGCGACAATTGAAGTATGCTCTCGATGTGAAGCTCCAAAGGCGTCATTGACATAAATATCAGCTAATTTCGCAAGTTCTCGCGCCATTTTATCATCATTTTTCTTTTCGCGAGGATCAAAACGTAAATTTTCTAACATTATAATTTTAGCTTTTTCTGGCACTGATTTCGGCGTAATTTCATTTATTTTAATAACTGATTCTTTTAAAAGTTTTTCAAGTTTTTTAGCTAAGACATCAGTTTTTAATTTTTCAATAATTTCGCCTTTTGGACGGCCAAGATGAGTAATAATAATGATTTGTTTCGCACCTTTTTCTAGTAAAAATTTAATTGTCGGAATAGTTTTGACAATTCGGCTATCATCCTCAATTTCGCCATTATCTTGTAGTGGAGTATTAAAATCGACACGAAGAAGAACTTTTTTAGAAGCTAAGTTGGCAGTATTTAGATTCATGATTTTTTAATTATGAATTATAAAATTACAAATTATGAATTTCCAAAGCCATTTTCCCTCCAATATACCCCTTATTCTTACTCCAATCTCGTGTTTGCGCCCTTTCTTCTGCATGTAAAATATCATTAACCATTAGGACTTCAAAAATAATCGGAATCTCAAAATTAAGCATTATTTTCATAATTCCTTCAACGCACGCTTTACAAACCATTTCATAATGACCTGTTTGACCTTTAATAACACAACCTAAAGCAATTATTACTTTATATTTTTTAGTTTTAGCTAATTTCTGGCAAGCTAAAGGTATTTCAAATGCTCCTGGAACTTCAATTACTTTCCAGCTTTTTTGTTCAATATTATTTTCCTCAAAAACCTTAATACAGCCTTTCAAAAGATTTTTTGAAATTTGCGGATAAAAATTTGAACAAACAATGGCAAACATATTTTAAATATAAATTTAATATGAAACAGTTATTGTGTCGCTAGCCATTTATAAGCACTAGTTAATTGATTATTTTCATCACTAGTTACGAAATCTGGCGTATATGGAGCTAATCTGCCTTTTGGGCTATACCATTTAGCAATTGTAAATCTTACTTCTGCTTTTGTAGTTTTGTCTAAATTAAATAATTGCTGAGCCACAAATTTTCCATGCGTTTTTTCACCAACTATATAACCTCTACCAAAGTCCTGCATTGCACCAACAAAAATTTCTGAAGCTGAAGCTGAAGCGTTATTTACAATTACCGCTAAGGGTAAATCGGTTTCAGCTGGTGTTTCAGTTATAAAACTTTCAGTAGAATTATTATTATACACAAAACTAAATCCTTTTTTACCTTCAGGCAAAAACATCTCAATCAATTTATTAACTTCTGATACCAAACCTCCGCCATTGCCTCTCAAATCAATAACTATTCCATCAATTCCAGTTTCTGAAGCAAGCGCTGTTTTTAAATGTTCTTCAAAAATATCAATAACTCCTTCTTTATTAAAAGTATTAATAATTGAGTTAAGGAAATATTTATCTCCATATTTTACAATTTCAGATTTTACTAAAGTTAAAGTTATTTTTGCTCTGATCGCGGTTTTTATGAGCTCTTGTTTAATAGATGAACGATAAATAGTTAATTTGACTGATGTCCCAGCTTTTCCTCTAATTAATTGCGCCACATCAGTTGTTGTCATGTCTTTTATTTCGGTATTATCAATTTTTCTTATAATATCAAGAGCTTTTAATCCCGCTTTTTCTGCTGGCGAATCAGTAAAAACCGTATCAATATAAACTTCACCATTTTCATTAATACTCAAAGAAGCACCTATGCCTTCATATTCATCAGTATTATTATTTAATTCTAAAAGACTTTGCGGCACATAATAAGCATATGGATCAACAGTCTGATTTAATTCTTGAAATAAATTTTGCAGTACCGCTTCTTCCAAATCCGTATAATCAATTTCTTTATCTGTCGGCGATACTAAATAAGTTTTTACAAGATTCCATATTTCTACAATTTCTTTAAGATTGGCATCGCTTAAATTAGTAAAATCATCAGGATTTGGGGCTGGCTGATCAGTTTGTCCAGAACTTGACTCCGTATCTAAGTTTTTAATACTTTGATTTAATAAACGCACAGAATTATCAATTTTATAAAGCCACATCAAAAAATCTTCACCGTTCATTAAAACAAAAGGTGAAAATTTGTCGCTATCTGTACCTGGGAAGCCTATATTTTTCGCTAAATTTGCAATTAACTTGTCATCTTCATTTTGAATATCAAGAAATAAATTTTGAGATTCAGTTAGAAGTGGATTTACTTTAATTCCATACAACTGAATAGCAATTCTAGCGGCATCAATTCTACTTATAAATCGTTGTGGCAGAAGAAAATCTTTATCAGGCAAAGCTCCAAAAAAGTAAGCCATTTTAATAATATTTTTTTCTTTTTCTGTTAATTGATTCAAATCTTGATATGGAGTTTGAGTTTGCGAATATTTACTTAAAAAATTATCCAATTTACAAGCAGTAATTAAATTAAGCATATCTTCTAAAGCATCTATTCGCGTAATATTTCTTTGTCCGGCGATTTCATCTAAATATGAATATTCAAAACAAACATCTTTTAAATAAGCATCAGCTATTTGATATTCTGTTTGATTTTCACTTGCGTATATCATCGTACTACCAAACATATAAATCGCTAAAAATCCAAAAATTACTAAATTTTTCAAAGCTTTTTTCATGATGAATTGTGTTTTTAAAAAATAAAACTATACTACTCCGCTTTTAAATTTTAAAATTAAGTAATATATACTCCGAAGCTTAATTATTTATTTTATAAGGTAAATAAACAATATTATAAAGCTACGTAGCATTATACAATTTTAAATTATTAAAGCGTAGGAGTATACTACTTGGCATTTTAAGGAAAATTATGTAGATTTGCTAGGGAATTTAGATAATTTTAAATTTTAAATTTTAAATTTTGGATTGTATGAAAACTAAAATTTTTTCTTTGCTTTTACTAGCTATTTTACTACTTAGTTCTTGTAATGAAACTAAGAATAATCCTGAAACTTCTGTAATGATTGTTCCAAGTTTTAATAACTTAGAAAATCCTGCAAATTTTGAAACGTATTTTAATAATATTTTATTCACTTATCAGACAAATAAAATTGATAAAGTCATTTTCAGCGGTTCTTATGAAAATTTAAATAGCACGGTCTCAAGAGCAAAATCTTTAGCGGATAAATTAGGCGGACTAGGAGTTGAACCGAAACTTGAAGAATGCGCTTTAATTGATTATCAATCATATGAAGCTGTTGCTAGAATGATAACCACAGAAAATGTTTCAAAAATTTATATCACCGCGGAAACATCAAATTATGAAAAAGCCTTAATAGAATCTTTTATTGCTTTTCAAGCAAATAAAAAGCAAAAAAAAGAAATTAAAGAAGAAGTTATAAAAGCCTTAGCTTCTAGTATTGATAATAGAGACTTCATCTTAAACGGACTCCGAGACAAAGTAAAAACCTGGCAAAAGGACATTAGCAAACTAAAAATCGGCATTCAAAGGACAGCTTTTCCAGCCTTAACTGATGCTGAAAGAAAAACAGAAAGATTAGCAAATACTTTTATAGAAATTTTAGCGCAACTGGATGATGAAAAAGAACAAGAATTAATTAACACCAAACTTTCTGAAATAGCCGGAGAAAAAGGAGATATTGAAACTGCGAAAGAGTTTTTGAAAGGATGTTTTTAATACGCCCTCGCAAAAATCACTCTCTGCTTTGAAGATTTGCCTGAATAGATGCACTTACCTTCCTCTTGTTTATTTTCCAAAGGTATACACCTGATCGTTGCTTTGGTTTCTTCTTGAATTTTTTGCTCGGTTTCTGTTGTACCGTCAAAATGAGCCAAGATAAAACCACCTTTTCCTTCTAAAACTTTTTTGAACTCATCATAAGTCTCTACCTTAGTAGTATTTTCTTCTCGGAATTTTAAGGCTTTTTGGAAAAGATTGTCTTGAATTTCGTTTAAAAGTTTTGGAATTTGCGTATCTAATTCTTCTATAGCAATAAAAGTTTTTTCTTTTGTATCTCTTCTGGCCACTTCAACAACATTTTTTTCTAAATCTCTCTGACCAATAGCAATCCTGATTGGAACGCCTTTCATTTCATGCTCAGCAAATTTAAATCCTGGTTTCTTAGTGTCATCATTATCAAATTGCACTGAAATATTTTGTTTTTCTAAAATTTCTTTAATTTCCAAAGCTTTTTTCGAAATTTTTTGAAATTCTTCTTCAGATTTGAAAATAGGAACAATCACAACTTGAATCGGAGCAAGTTTCGGCGGAAGGATTAATCCATCATCGTCAGAATGAGTCATGATAAGTGCTCCCATTAGTCTTGTGGAAACTCCCCAACTGGTTGCGAAAACATATTCTTCTTTTCCTTCTTTATTAATAAATTTAACATCAAAAGCTTTAGCGAAATTTTGTCCCAAAAAGTGTGAAGTACCTGATTGAAGAGCTTTGCCATCTTGCATTAAAGCTTCTATACAATAAGTATTTATTGCACCAGCAAATCTTTCATTTTCAGTTTTTTCGCCTTTAATTACCGGCATGGCCATATAATTTTCCGCGAAATCTCGATAAACTTCCAGCATTTTTTTCGTTTCCTCAATCGCTTCTTGTGCTGTTGCATGTGCGGTATGTCCTTCTTGCCATAGAAATTCCGCAGTGCGAAGAAATAATCTTGTTCTCATTTCCCATCTAACTATATTAGCCCATTGATTAATTAAAATCGGTAAATCGCGATAAGATTGTATCCAGCTTTTATATGTATTCCAAATAATCGTTTCCGATGTCGGACGAATAATTAATTCTTCTTCTAATTTTGCCTCTGGATCAACAATAATATCTTTCCCTCCATTTATGGCCTTAAGACGATAATGAGTAACAACAGCACATTCTTTCGCGAAACCTTCTACATGTGAAGCCTCCTTACAAAAAAAACTTTTAGGAATTAAAAGAGGGAAGTAAGCGTTACTATGCCCAGTCTCTTTAAACTTTTTATCAAGAATTTCTTTTATTTTTTCCCAGATCGCAAAACCATAAGGTTTAATAATCATGCATCCACGCACAGCTGAATAATCAGCTAGTCCTGCTTTGATGACAAGATCATTGTACCATTGTGAATAATTTTCTTGCCGAGATGTAATTTGTTTAGACAATTTTACAAATTTTAAATTTTAAATTATTCTTCTAAGCTGACTACTTTAATTTCAATATTTTCTTGCACATTTGGAATATTTATCGCCCAAGCTGGCCAAGTTTCAATTTTTACTTTATTCACTTCCGGTAAACTCTGAATATAATTATTTGCTTCTTCAATTGTTTTACCAGCAATATCTTTTATTATTTTATCTCTTATCCTTTTACCAGTTTCCGTATCAGCGTCAAGATTAAATTCTTCTAAACCTGATAAAATCGCGGTTATTTTTATTTTTTCTTGTTTTTTATCGATTTCAACTATTTCAAATTGTAAATTTTGTTCGTACGTCTTTACTAGTCTCTTCTTAGGATTCATATGTTTCACAAGTTCAGCTTTTAATATTTCTATCAATTCATCAAAATTATAATAAGGAACTTTTACATGCATTTGCGCCTGGACATCAAACTGAGGAATGAAATTGTTTAAAATATTTTCCGGCAAAATAACACTTATTTTATCTTTTTCAATCAAATTATCCTCCAAAACAAGATAAAAATTAGTATTATGTTTTTTGTTAATTGTTAAGATTTCCTCTTTTAATTTTGTTTTTAAATTATCTAAAACCTGATTTTTTATCAATTCTTCCGCCGCAAAAAGATCCTCTTCTGTTACTAATTCTTTAAAAGCAGTTTCACCGCCCGTAAAAGGCTCATAACTTTCCGCATAAAGCAATTTTTGACTGGACTGACTAAGTCCAGGAAGAAAAAAATTTGTTGGCTTAATATTTCCTCTTACTCCAATTATTTCAGCAAAAATATCAGACTCATCAGCCACAACATTAACTTGAATTTCACCTGGAGCATCTGTCTTTTTGGGTGGAATAGTAACGTAATCTTGAACCCTAAATACAAGTCCTTCACTTGTTTGAAGCCTAGTATTCGGTATTAAACTCCATGGATTATTACTTAAATTAATTAATTTAACTTTACCGACCGCATTTTTTCCTTCAAATAATTTACCAGTTGCACGATAAGTCATTTTTTCAGAAATATCTGTTTCATAAAAATACATTGGAATAATGTGCTGATCCTTATTTTGTATTTCCGCTGTATATTTTTCATTATCAGCTAAGACAATATTTAAAGGTTGAGTCGTAACATCTGCTTTCGGCGTTATATAAATAGTGGCTCCAGGCAAAATGATATAAGCGCTAACAATTAATATAGCTATACTCATTATAATTAGTGTAGAAAGAGCTCTTCTATTAGGAATAGAAAAACGGACTTTATGTTCAGATAAAATTCTTGGGCGTTTTATAAAATGTGAAAAAATTTTCTGAAAAAAATTATGATCGTTTGACGCTTGCCTGAAATTTTTCAAAATATCAAAAATATGTTGCTTACTTTTTGGTAATTTTTTAAAAATATTTTGAGCAACATTCGAACTAGCAGATATTGGCTTAATATTTAATTTATTATCAAAATTTTCATCGCCTTTCCACTCCAATGAAGAATCAATATCATCTGAAACAACAAAACCAGCCTGTCTGCCTAAATAAAGCCCAATTTTATCTTTCGTGATTAAATAAATAGTTTTTTTAATTTCTTCTGTTTTTTGTTTTAAAATTTTTAAATTAATAATGCTTTGAAATAGAACCGCTTCTTTAGGAATAATTAAAATAATTTCTTTTTCTTTTATTTTTTTAAAATTATCAAAAACCTGCGTTACTTCATCATCAATTTCCACAAAGACAACTTTTGGCTTTTTAAGCTTCGTTTTTTGCTCATCAGCTTTATCCTCAGAAATGTTATTTGGTTCAGACATAGGAAAAATTAAGCTTGCATTAAACTTACAACTTTTTTTAAAATTTTTGAAATTGTTTTTTCTTCGCAATTCATTTCTAAGGCCATATTAGCCAAAGCAAGAGGAGTCACATCTTCTTGGCTATTTAGAAGAGAAGTTAAATCTTGAATTCTAGTAATATGTTTCGGTTCCAAAAAACTAATTTGGGGTTTACGCGCGAATCTAAGTTTTTTATGCCAATTAGTATTTTGTAAAACACTTTTAATTTCAGGCAATTTTGATCCACCACCACAAAGTAAAATCCTAGACGGCAAAATCTCAACATTTTCAAAATCCTTTAAAGTAAGCATCACCCCAGAAAGCCATACATCGCTATCATTTTTCATTGCTTCCGCAACTATTTGAGTCGAATTTTTTTCAAGCACCTGATTTGAATAACTTAATTTAATCTCTTCTGCTTCCAAAAAAGAAATATTTAAATTTTGAGCTAATCGTTTAGTAAAAGTTCTGCCGCCCAAAGTAAACATTTTTGTCCCAACTAACGTCCCATCTTGAACAACGGCAATATCAGTAGTTCCACCACCAATATCTATGAAGATTCCACCCATGCTACCTGATTCTTCATAATCAATACACTTAGAAACCGCATACGGCTCAGCGGTAATAGCAATTAAATTTTTATGCAATTCAGCGGCAATAGTTTGCAACGCTCCAAAATGAGTTAAAGGCGCAAATACATTAAAAATATCAACAGTGATTTCTCTTCCTTGAAAACCTATTGGATTGGCCACCTTATAACCATCAATATTCACGCTTACTATGCTAGCATTAATTAATTTAACATCAATTTCATGATATCCAGTTTCATGAGCTAACTGTGATCTTATATTATCAAAAGTTTTCCATTGAATTTGATGCATAATATTTTTTAATTCATCAATGGTAATTTTTTCTTCTGAATTTTGTCGTGTATATGAAGCTTTACTAGTTACGCCTTTTACAAGTTCGCCAGCGATTCCCATTATCAAATTATTAGCTCGGCAATTAGCCATTCTTTCTGCTGATTTAATTGCCTGTTTGCAATTTTGTATTACCCCATAAATATCAGTAACAACCCCATTATGCATATCACCTAATTTTTGGATTTGCTTACCTACACCGATAACATTTGCCTTGGTCAATTCCTCATCCATTTCAACAATCAAAGCTTTGACCATAGATGTGCCTATATCAAGAACTAGGAAGGTATTTTTTACAGAAGATTTTTGAGAGGAAAAAGAGAACAAAGTCTTAATAAAAAGTAAATAATAAAAAAATACAATTAAACTCACACCCGCCCGAACATACCGATTTCAATTTTTCCCGCCAAAACAGTCAGGCTGGCATTTTTCATTTTTCATTATTTTACTGCTTCTTCGCAAGTTTGACGATACTTGCCATCTAGACTTTCACAATTAGGCGTTTCTCCTAAAATTAATTCATACTCTTTATAACAAAGTTTTAACTGCTCATCTGCGGTAACATTTTCGCATACTTTAATATCTTTCATTTGTTGAGCGAAAGTTATATAGCAAAAATCTTTTCTAAGTTCATTTTCAATTTGTTTACAAGCTTCAATATTATTAGTATTTAAAGCGATTTTTTTGATACAAGTATCTTTTATTGCTGGAATTTCAATTTGAGAACAAATATCCAAATTATTTTGTTTTCTCGCAATACCATCAATACAAATCTGACTATCAAGCATATAACTATTTTTTAACTCCTCACATCCACTGAGATTCTCTTCTTCAATCAAAATATTCCGTTTGCATGTCCCTTGTAAATTTTCCTCAAAATCATCACAAGCATCAATATCTCCTTTAGAAACAGCATAATCAACAAGACAATCGTTTTTTTCTTGTTCGTCGTTAATTGACTCACATTTTTTAATATTTTTTAGATCTTTATATTCATAAATAAAAACTAAAATACCAACTACAACAAGAATACTAATAATTAAAAAAATTATTTTTCTATGTCCCATAAGTTGAAAAATAGCAATTTATTAAACAGTAATTTTATAACATTTGTTTACAGTAAAGAAAAGAGAAGTAAATAAATACTCTAGGCGAATTTCAAATTTATTGTTATAAATGAATACACAATTAACCTTCAAAACTTTCTAAACCTTAATAGACCTTGAATATTCGAAATTTCTGTATTATCGCCCACATCGACCATGGTAAATCAACTCTGGCTGATAGATTAATTGAGATGACACATACTATAGAAAAAAGAGACATGAAAAAGCAAATTCTTGATACTATGGATATTGAACAAGAAAGAGGTATTACTATTAAGCTTCAGCCAATAAGAATGGATTATCAATACACTGGTTGTGATCCTAGATTTCAACAAGGAGAAAAGTTTATGCTGAATTTGATTGATACTCCTGGTCATGTGGATTTTTCTTATGAAGTAAATCGCAGTTTGGCCGCTTGTGAAGGCGCAATTTTGGTTGTTGACGCTACTCAAGGAATTCAAGCTCAAACCTTAGCTAATTGTTATATGGCGATTGAAAATAATTTAGAAATTTTGCCAATTTTGAATAAAATTGACTTACCCGGAGCAGATGTCCCAGCTCGAGCAAAAGAAATCGAGAATTTACTTTCTGTAAAAGCTGAGAATATTTTATCTATATCAGCAAAAGAGGGGACTAATGTTGAAAAACTTTTGGAATTAATTATCGAAAAATTTCCTGAACCAAAAATCTTAAATGATGAAGGCGAAACAAAAGGTTTAATTTTTGATTCGATTTATGATAGTTATAAAGGAATTGTTGTTTATGTAAGACTTTTTGAAGGCAATTTAAGGGCTGGAGATAAATGTAAATTTCTGCACACCAAGGCGGAAATGGAAATCCTTGAAGTTGGATGCTTTAAACCAAAATACAAAAAAACAGACTCTTTAAATGCCGGCGAAGTTGGATATGTGGTTACTGGACTTAAAACTTTAGAAGACGCAAGAGTAGGAGACACTATTTGGAGAAGTGATTCGAACAATTCATTCCTTCGGAATGAAACAAACGAATCACCTAAGCCGATATCAGGTTATAAAAAAGTTACGCCCTATGTTTTCGCCAGTATTTTTTGCGTTGAGGGATCTGATTATCAATTTTTAAGAGAGGCTCTGTCCAAATTATCACTTAATGATTCAGCTTTAAGTTTTGAACCTGAAAATTCACTCGCTTTAGGGCATGGATTTCGATGCGGATTTCTTGGTCTTCTTCATATGGAAATTGTTCAAGAAAGATTGGAAAGAGAATACGATTTAAATTTAATTATTACCGCGCCAAGCGTTTCATATAAAGTTATCAAGTCAGATGGAGAAGAAATCAACATATCAAGTCCAGCAGAATTACCTGATAAAAACTATTATCAAGCAATAAAAGAGCCTTGGGTATACACTGAAATAGTTACTCCGAAAGAATACATGGGAGGAATAATGGCTTTAGCACAAGAGAAAAGAGGCGTTTCAAAATCATTGAAATATATAAATGAAGATCGAGTTATTCTTGAATACGAAATCCCTTTAGCAAATATTGTAATTGATTTTTATGACAAATTAAAAAGTGTTAGCTCTGGCTATGCCTCAATGAATTACGAAATTTTAGATTTCAGGGAAGGGGATTTAGTGAAAATTGATATTTTGATAGCCGATGAAAAGATAGACGCACTATCAATGATCGTTCATAGGAGTGATGCTGAAAGAATCGGCCGTGATATGTGTAAAAGATTAAAAGATATTGTACCACGGGCAAATTTTACCATTGCTATTCAAGCTATTATCGGAGGAAAAGTAGTCGCTAGAGAAACGGTATCGGCTTTTAGAAAAGATGTAATTGCCAAACTTTATGGAGGAGATGTAACTAGAAAAAACAAACTTTTGGAAAAACAAAAGAAAGGTAAAAAAAGAATGAAATCAGTAGGGAAAATAAATCTACCTCAAGAAGCATTTTTGGCAGTTTTAAAGAGAGAATAGGATTTTAAAAAATACTAAAATCAACTATTCCTTGAATTTGTTTAAAATGTTTATCTCTAGTTAAGAGAGGAATGTTATACTCAGCAGATAATATAGCTATAAGTAAATCTGGAATTGCGATCAGAAATCCTTTTTTACGTAATAAAAATCTATAATAAGGCAATTTATCCCAAATTTTTTGTTTTATCTCTAATTTTTCTAAAGATGAAAAACAAAAATTTAAATAATTATATTCCTTTTCATTTTTTGCACCTGATAAAATTTCAGTAATAATAATATCGCAAGTATAAACTTGATTATATTCTAAAATTTTTTGTACCACAAAAAATTCTTGTGAATTTTTATTATTTAAAAATTCTATCCAATAAGAAGTATCTATCAGAATTTTATTTTTAATATTTCCTTCCATGTCGTGCAATATCTAAATCAATATTTAATTGCATTTTTCCTCCTAATTCTCGGAGTTTTTGCAGTTTATAATTACATATATATGCTTCAAAGCTTCTTATAATAGACTCCTTTAAAGTCTTTGCGCCTGAAATTGATTTGATTTCAATCACCAAATCATCTGGTAATTCAACTGTAGTACGCATATTTTTTTAAAAAATTATATATAATATCTATATATAGATTAACAGATTTTATATACATAAAGCAAGAACATCACACCACTTTTCTCTCAATTCTTTCGTTAATCCTCGTTGTCACTTCATAATTAATTGTGGAAGTTAAATCGGCTATTTCTTCAGCGCTAATTTCATCATTACCTTGTTTCCCAAGTAAAACGACTGTTTCTTCTAATTTAACATCTTTAATATCAGTAACGTCAACCATAGTTACATTCATACATATACGACCTAAAATTTTGGCTCTTTTTCCTTTAATTAAAACATAACCTTTATTTGAAAGTTTTCTATCGTATCCGTCATAATATCCAACTGGCAAAACAGCCATTTTGGTTTTTCTGGTAGTTTTATAACTGCATCCATAACCAATATATTCATTTGCCGGAATTTCTTTAATTTGCGAAATGATAGTTTTCCAAGTCATTACCGATTTTAAATTTATCAGTTTAAAAACTTCTTGCGACGGCCAGAGTCCATAATTGGAAATTCCAGTACGAACAAGATTAAAATTAGCTTTTTTCCATAAAATAGTGGCCGCGCTATTAGAAAAATGTTTAATAAGGATTTTAAACCCTTTATTTTCTATTAAATTTATAAAGTTTATAAAATTTTGCAATTGCATTTCAGCATAACTATGATCGGTAGTGTCTTCAATATTAGCAAAATGGCTTAAAGCTCCTTCAAGTTTTAATTGTGGAATTTTTTTGAAAATTTTTACATATTTATCAATATCTTTTGGATAAATTCCATATCGATTATTTCCAGTTTCAAGTTTTAAATGTACGCAAATTTCTTTTTTTTGTTTTTCAGCAATTTTTCCAAGTGTTTCCAAAGTTTCAATATTCCAAACAACAAATTTCGGATTCAAAGCAACAGCTTTTTCAAGTTCATCAAGTTCTACATATCCCAAAAGCAAAACTGGAATTTCTGTATTAATTTTTCTAATTCTTACTAAATCTTCTAAAGAAAATACGGAGAGCCAGTTAGCGCCATTCTCAGAAAAAATTTCCGCACAAATTTCTAGACCATGTCCATAAGCATTACCTTTTATCGCTGGCGCAAGAAGTACATCTTTTCCAATTATCTTTTTAAATTCTTTAATATTATGGATAAGATTTTGTTTCGAAATTTCAATCCAAGTTAACACTTGAAGAATAAAGGAAAAAGAATAAACCAGCCCGACTTGTCCAAACAATTAATTTGGACAGAAAGATTCGTTCTGGCGGGGAAAAAAGTTTTGATAAAAATCACCTTGAATTTTATCATTTATCAAAGTATATTTCATTAGCTTATAATTGCAAGAGAGAACAAAACAATTTTTTTCTTTCAACTTTTTCCTTTTTACTTAAACAAATGGCTAAACATCCTGTCCCAAAATATAAAACCTCGCGGTCACGCAGTAAAAAAAGACATGCAACTTGGGAATCTCAACTAGCAAATTATTGGGAAAATAAAACACAAGCTGTAAAATGTTCTGATTGCGAAAAACCAAAATTAGCGCATCATATCTGCCAAGAATGTGGCAGTTACAAAGGCCGCAAAATTATTAATAAAGACAAAGCTAGCGATGCTAAAATTAAAGTAGTTAAAGCGTAAATAAAGAGCTAAATTATATATAACTGCTAATTGTTAAAAGTTAAAATGGCTAGTAAAAGGCATTTTGCGCGTGAAACTTTAATGAAAATTCTTTTTATCAGGCATTTTTTTGATTTTAACGATAAAGGAAAAAATGAAAAAGGAAAAGATATTTTTGAAAAAATTTTAAGTTTTGAAAATTCAGATGAATCAAGTAAGAAATTTATTGAAAAAACTTTTTTTGCAATTGAAAAAACTTTAGAAGACATCGATGGCAAAATTAAAATACATGCTCCTTCTTTTCCTTTAGATCAAATCGCCAAGGTTGATTTAGCAATTCTAAGATTAGGAGCATATGAACTTCTTTATGGAGATAAGAAAGAAGTTCCAGAAATTGTAGCCATCAACGAAGCCATTGAACTTGCCAAAACCTTTGGAGGAGAGAATTGTCCAAAATTTGTAAATGCAGTCTTAAATGCTATTATGAAAGAGAAATAAATTATTAAATAATTTAATAATGTACTACGATCCTCACAGATATAATGAACTTGAAACAATAATCGGCGTTGTCTTTCGCAACAAAGATTTAATTAATAATGCTTTTATACACAGATCTTTTATTAATGAGTATAAAGAAAAACAACTTGAATCGAATGAAAGGCTCGAATTCCTCGGCGATGCTGTCTTAGAACTAGTAGTAACAGAATTTTTATATAAAAATTATGAAAATCCCGAAGGGGAATTAACAAATTTCCGAGCGGCTTTGGTTCGAGGCAATAATTTGGCAATTATCGCTGAAAAATTAAATTTAGGCGAGTATCTTTATTTAAGCAAAGGAGAAAAAAAATCAGACGGACATAAAAAAAGCTATCTACTTGCTAATACCTGCGAAGCGCTTATAGGAGCTATTTATTTAGATCAAGGATACGACGTTGCTCACAGATTTATTGAAAAGTTTATTTCAGCATTCTTAGATGAAATTTTAAAAAAAGGTTTACATATAGATTCTAAATCGCGTTTTCAAGAAATGGCGCAAGAAAAATTAAATGTCACGCCGAAATATGAATTATTAAAAGAAGAAGGTCCAGATCATAACAAAACTTTTTGCATGGGAGTTTATTTAAATGAAGAATTTGTAGCGCAAGGAGCAGGAAGAAGCAAACAAATAGCTGAGCAGGAAGCCGCAAAGAAGGGGATTGAAGTGAAAAAATGGTGAAAATATACTCCTACGCTTTTGAATTTCTGTATCTTTACACTTTAGAAACAGACTTAAATTCAAAAGCTTCGGAGCATTATACGCTAAATTTTATAAACGATTGAGTATAAAATCTATTGAATAAATTAAAGTCTTTCGTTATATTTAAGCTCGCTTTTGTTATTCACATCTTAAAATATTCCCTTGTAGCTCAATGGTAGAGCACCTCGCTGTTAACGAGGGGGTTACTGGTTCGAGTCCAGTCGAGGGAGCCAGAAATTTTTATCCCGCTAGGGTAAAAATTTCCCTTAAGTCTTAATCTTATCCTTTTCCTTAGCCTTAGACTTAAAGCAAGATAAAATTTCTAAGACTTAAGAATTATTTGAGAAATTTCCTGTGTATTTAAAGGCAGAGGAATTTTATGCGTTAGTTTTGGAAATGTTAAAAAATAAAGAAATTGATAAAATTGTAAAAGATCAATTGAGAAGAGCAACATTGAGTATAGTATTAAATATTGCTGAAGGAGCTGGTAAATATGCACTTGCGGATAAAAAGAATTTTTATATCATTTCTAGAGGATCTGTAAATGAATGTGTTGCAATTTTACGAATTTTGAAAATTGAGAATAAAATTTCTGAAGAGATTTTTAAGAATAGTTATGAATATTTGTTGGAAATTGCAAAAATGCTTACTGGGCTTGTTAATAGTTTGGTAAGAAGATAAAAATAATTTAACTATTTATATGCGAGGCAGAACAATAAATATTTACATCCCAGATAGCAATCCAAGAGGAGTTAAAATCTGTGATTTAAAAGATTCAATTGTAAAAGCTATGTTTATCAAGATGTTGATTTAGAGAAAGTTTTTGATCAAGGCTTAAGGGAACACTTCATGAGTGAAAAAGGTAAACAAAAAACTAAAGAGATTAATCAGAGGTTAGAGGCTCTATAAAAGCAATAATATGTTTTCAACTTAGAATAAAATAATTTGAGTTATTTAGTTTCGACTGTGGTTTGGTAGTCAAGCTCAGTACTGCCTCCTTCATTCGTATCGTTTACAGGATCCCTATTTATATCCAATGTTCGTTTAATTATTACCTCCTGATATCCATTGTTTGAAGAATCTTCTGAATTATTATCTGTTTCATCAGTTAGCGGAGTGACAGCTTCTTCTTGATTCACCTCGGTTTTATCATTAATTTTTATATATCCGCTAGCGATTAAACCAGTAAATATAAGTACTATAGTTAATAAAATTAATACGACACCAATTAATACTGAATTATTATTTTTTTCTATATTTTGCATATTTTATATTTAGGAAGTATATCTTTCAAGATAGTCTTTCTTGTTAGTATTTACAAATTAATCAGCGGATATTTAACATTTATTGTTTGCTTAATGTTGCTATTTAGGTTGAAATCTACCAAATTATATTGATTTAACGATAATTTTGATTTTTTTTATTAAAAAATTTTGCGTATAGAAAAATAATCGACTCAATGATTTTTATTGTTAAAAAACCTTATTAGATCATAATCTTTATCAGCTCTTACAAAAAAAGCTAATCCAACGGTGCTGAATTAGCTTTTAAATGCGAAAAATAAATTTTTTATCTATTTATTTTCATAAGCACTTTGAAAATCATTATAAGCATTTTCAAATTCCAAAAGCATTGCAGTGCTAATAGGATTATTTTCTATTTTTGTGCCTTCAAATACTATTAAAGGAATTTTTCCTATTAAATCATTAATATCAAAAACAAAGCTCATTAATCCTATATAATTAGTATTTCCTTGGAATTTTCCTTTTAAATCATATAAAGTCGCGCTTGTAGTCATCATTCTACCTGTGAAAGTGCCTGTTTTTGACACGGTACCTTCGAAAACAAATGAAATATTACTATCAATTGAATTTTCAAAAACAATTCCATAAATATTTTTTTGGTCATTTTGCATACTAAAAATTACTGCTTGTGCATCATCTGCATTAATTAAATTATAAACACCAGTCACTCCAGCTATAGAGTAATCTCCTTTTACTGAAGTTGAATTTTCCTGATTATCGTTTGTTTGTTTCCTACCAGCAACATCTTCTTCGCTACTATTACAGCTACTTAATAATAATAAAGCTGATACTATCAGCATAACACTTAATATTTTTTTCATATAAAAATTAAATTAGAAAATTAAAATTATAAATTCATTAATTTAACACTATTACAATTTTAAAAAAGTTTCAAACCAAAAATCGCTTTATTTCATATTTCTCATTGCATTTTATTAAAAAAGCTATAAGCTTTATTAGCTAATAATCTTTAAAATTAAAAATATATGGGAAATTTTGGTCGAGACAATAGATCTCGTGGAAGTAGTAGTAGTTTTAGGGGAAGAGATTCTGGAAGAGGGGGATTTCATGGAGGCGGAAGATCTTTTGATAGGGGAGACGATTCAAGGCCTATGATGCACGAAGCCACCTGTGATGAATGTGGAAGCAAATGCGAAGTTCCTTTTCGACCAACTAGCGGTAAACCTGTTTATTGCAGTAATTGTTTTAAAGGCAAAGATGGCGGAAGTCGAGACAGTGGAGATAGATATGAAAGAAGAAGACCAGAAAGAAATAATTTTACTGAAGATAGACAAATGTATTCAGCCACTTGCAGTGATTGCGGAAAAGAATGTCAGGTTCCTTTTCAACCTTCAAGTGATAAACCTATATATTGCAATGACTGTTTCAAAAAAGATGGAAATAAAGCAACAAAAAAAACAGACTCATATAAAGAAGACTTTGCGGTCTTGAATAATAAATTAGATCATGTTTTAAAAGTACTATCTCAATTTATTATTCCAAAGAATATAGTTGAAGGAAAAAAAGAAGAAAAGAAAGAAGAGCCAAAAACTGTAAATTTAAAAAATGTTAAAGCGCCTATAGTAAAAAATGTAATTAAGAAAGAAGTTAAACCAGTAGTTAAAAAACTAGTTGCAAAAGTTAAAAAACCAATTGCAAAAAAGAAGAAAAGTTAAATCTGAACACTTACTGAACGAATTCTTACCTTCACTTTTTAAACATCAAAATAAAAAGTGAAGGTTTTTTTAAATATTTAAAATTATATTTTTAGGTATAAAAGTACAGCTTACATCGAAAAAACGCCTTAAATCGAAAGAAATGAAACTGATTACACTACTCGAATTGACCTAAAGGTTACTTCGCACAAGATACATTGTGCAAAGTGATATAAAATAATAAAAAAACTTTAAATTACCTATTTTAGCAATGCTTAAAACAATAAATGAAACTAAGAATTAGGATAATTTATTTTCGCCTCAGAACATGATGGGTTTGCGTTAAATAATTGCTGATATAAATCCTCTAATAATTTTCGAGCTTCCATCTGAGTTTCTACGGCCATCGCATCTGCTACGCATTGAAGATATTGACATTCTTTTCCTTCAGGCACACAAAATAAAAATCTTTTTGAAGGACATTGAGCTTGTTCATTTTCTCTTGGCTGTCTATCTCCTACCCCCTTTTTATTATCTAATCTTTCAACCGCAGTGATTGTATGAGCCGACAAACCTTCTTCGGAAATTTGCGCTTTACCACTATCGCAAGCGCCTAAAGCCAAAGTTAATCCAGCTACTATTGGTAAAATATTTTTTGATTCCATTTAACAAAAATTTAACAAATCAGGTCTAAGCTTAGCGTGAATTTAAAAATCTGTCAAGAGTATTTAACGAATTTTTAACATTAACTCCCCTGCTTTAAAACAATCCACCCTGTCCCTCCTTTTTACATCCCTGCGATTAAATTTATCTTTGCATCCTCAAAAAATCAATTCTTAAGAAAAAAGGAGGGAATCTTAAAAAAATGCTTTTATTCTTTTACAAATTTGATCAAAATTTTCAAAGATTTCGTTGTTTGTGAATTAATTTTAGTTTGGCGTAATAAAAATCTACTATGAAATGATTAATTATTTATTTTATAAGGTAAATAAACAATATTATAAAGCTACGTAGCATTATACAATTTTAAATTATTAAAGCGTAGGAGTATATATTCAGCTTTTGTCGGAAATTTACGCATTTTTCTAGATCTTTCTTTCAAATCAGGATTATAAGGTAAAAATCTTTCACATTTTATAAGTCCATCATTATCACTCATATTAGAAATAAATTTAGAAAAGTAAAAAAACCTATCATAAATCCCCTCCTTTCTTTTTTAGCACTAATTTCTTGGGAACTCAAAAATATCTTTAATAACAAAAAAGTAAAAGGAGGGATAGGGTGGATTCAGTAAATCCCCTCCTTTCTTTCCTAGCATTAATCTTTTGGGAACTCAAAAATATCTTTAATTACAAAAAAGTAAAAGGAGGGACAGGGTGGATTCAATTACACCACATTTCCTCAAAAAAATCCATCAAAAACTAATACGCATAACTCATAACACATAACTTATAACGCAAAAATATGATAAAATATAAAGAATATATTAAATAATTTAGCTATGACAACTCCTGCACTACATGAAAATCTCGAAACTACTAATAATTTTGAACAAAATGTTGATCTTTTCATTAATAAAAAAAATTATGACAATTTGCGCTGGTTTGATCCACTAGCTGAAATTACTCATTCAAATGTTTCAAATTTAAAAAAAATTGTGCCTGAAGGAGAAGAAGGCAAACTGGCGTTTATTTTGCGATATCTCATTTACAAAGTTGATCATCAAACTGATGACAAAGACATTCCTACAGGTTTTGATTTTCAAAGCATTCAAAAATATTTAGGTGAAAATAAAAAAGACAAAAGAGAAATTAGGAAATTACAATATGGATTTTATTATGAAGGAGTGCAATTAGGCGTAGGTAGCAGTCGCACAGTAAATACAGATGAAGCCTTAGCAAAAATAAAAGATTATTTTACATCATCATGGCCAATACCTGATTTTCAAAAACCTAATGACATTTATGATCCTTTATCAGGCGGGGGAATCTTCACATTCAACAAAGAATATCAAACGCAATTAAATAATTGGTTTGACGAAGCTATTGCTTATTATGATTTTTTAACTAAAAATCTTAAAAATAAACCAACGGAATTTTTGAAAGTTAGAGATTCAGCCATTAAAGAACAGGCAAAATTTGCACAAATGGAAAGAGCTTATTTATTCAGCAAAGGCAACCTTGATGTTTTAAAAAGTGAAGTTCTAGCAAATTTAAAAAAAGAATTGGCAACTGATCTGCTTTTGCCTGAAAAATACGAAACTTTTTTAAAAATGAATCCTAATTCTGATTATGCGCCTTTATATTGGCTGGCTGTAAATATGGAAAAAGATTTTCCGCCAAAAAAATATCAAGATGAACTTCACGATATGCCGATTCAAGAAGTTTTGAATTTCTTTTCTAAAAATAACGCGGAAAAATACGGATTTTATTGTGAAGGAAATATGTGGTATGTGAGAGGCGCTGAAAATGACGGAGATAAAGAAAGTAAATATAAAGATTTTTATATTGGAGCTAATCCGCCTGATTTTAAAAAAATTATAGAAATAATAAATCAAGCTGTATTTACTCCGCCAACCATATCTTTCTCTCATTTAACTTCTCCTTCTATAAATAAAAAAAATCATTTTCTCAAAGACGATAATAAGGAAAAAATCAGTCAACTCCTTCAAATAGGAGGGATTTTAAGTAAAAATATTGAAACTGCTTATAGTGAATCAGAAAAATTAAAATATGGTGATCCTTTATATTTTAATGCCGTACAAGCTCCAAGTCTAGAATTTCAAAAATATTTTTATGAACAAAATCGAGAAAAAATACAATGGGTAGCATTTCCTAATAATATAAAAATTTCTAGTTTTTCTTTTAACGGTTTTGATTTATCTACAATCGATCACTCCAAGCTGTTTGGCATGAGAAATAAAGAAGGCGATTATTTTATCAAATATGATTCTAATCCCCCACTCTACTTTCAATTTAAAAATAGAAGTTTTCAATTAATAAATCCGATCATGCCTGATGTGCAAGTACAATCTTCAGGTAACCCAACTCAATTTGAGAATGTATATGAGGAAATCAAGGATCCAGCTACAGTTGAGGCTAGGTATGATAGAGATGCGATAATTAATAAACTTACAACCAAAGGATTCAGAGTCTTAAATTTTGAAAAAAATGAAGAGAATAAAGGATATGAAGGAATAACCGTGGGACTTCAATTAAATAATGAAAATTATTTACTTATTTATAATTTTCAAGGAACCGAATCTTTATTGCAACAAACACCAACGCCAAAATATATCTATGAAGGCAAAGAAATTAAAAAGAAGGAACATATTGGATCAGCTGTTTCTTTAACTTTAAATGACGAAACTGAAATAAAAGAAACAAAAGAAAAAGATCCAGAAATTCGTGAAATGCTTACAAAACAACTTGAAGAAAAAGGATATACCGTAACAAAAGGAAACTTTATTGAGGGAGCTAAAGATGAAATAAGTTTTTATCATTTTGAATTAGAAGCAAATGGTAAAAAATTCAATTTTCGATATACCGGTACAAAGGAAATTTTAGAAGATTATAGTTTAGATAATAAAATAAAAAGTTGGACATATTATTTAACAAATCCATTAGATATATTTAATCTTTCAAGTTTAATTACAGGAAAAATGAATCTTCAAATCCATATTCCAACAGCAGAAAATTTTGATAAAGAATTCCCTGAAGGACAAGATATAGTGGAAATTAATAAAGAACAATATGATACAAGTGTGCAAGATTCAGCTCCGACATCAGAACATCAACAACAATTAAATGAAACTCAAGAATCAGCTGAAATTTTAATAGATCAAGCCATAGCTGTATTTAAAGAAAAAACCACCGATGAAATTATGCAAATGGATGAGACTATGCTTCTGCAAACAGTGGCGAAAATTACTGATACTTTAAATAATCCATTTGTTCAAGATGGAGCATTTGCAAGGATTCCCTCAATGCAAGATAAAACAAAAAATCATTTAGAAAATACTGGCCTTGAAAATGACAAAATAACCGCAATTGGAGATAGACTTAAAAATATTTTTGAAACAGAACTGCATATACAATTTCCTCAAATAAATGATCTTGATGTTTTTAGTTTCAGCATTACTGAAAACGGCATAGTTGAAATCCTTAAACAACAAATTGATGTAGCTAAAGATCCATTAATGGGAGGGAATCGTGTTGCTGGCGCTCAAGTGCAAAGAAAAATTGATATCTTGGCGAAAAAAATCGAAAAAGGAGAGCCTGTAGATCGAGCTATGTATATGAAGGAAGTATTTGAAATTGCCAAAGATCACATGTTAATAGCTGGACAAGACGATCTTAAATTGCCAAGTTTTTATGGTATTGAAGGAACAGTAATTGTAAAAGTAGTACAATTTTTAAGAAAACTTTTAAGCCAATTCTCTGATATTAATAATCCTAAATCTTTAGCATACAAACTTTTAAGCAAATCAAGCAAGGATGTTAGCGAATTACTTAATATCCATGGAAAAATTGAAAAAGTTAGAATTACCGAAAATGGCGGTCATCTTAAGTATAGAGTTACCCAAGATGAATATTTTGCCAAAGGCACGATTATTCTTCCTCCTGATCCAAAAGATAACAGCAAACCAAAAAATCCAGTACAAATTTTCATTGATGGAACCCCAATGGAAACAATTATTAAAGAAGAAAATAAACCATTTGAGTCAATAGCTAACACGTTAAAAGGACAATTACAGGTAGATATGCCGATTCCTCCTCAGGAATTTTGGACTTTAGCTAAAGAAAATCAAATTAATGAAGAACGAATTCAAGTTCTGATCCCTGGAGGAGCGGTAATGGAAAATATAAAACTGGGAAAGGTTGAAGATTTAGAAAAGGAAAATATAAAAGAAGAAAATTTTGAAGAGGATACTGAGCAATAGCCACAGATTCCCGCCTACACACTTTAATGAGACTAACGTAAATATTCATTGGTACGGGAATGACATTTGTCCCCACCCCATTACCAACTTGCCCGTCCGTAGTGAAACGAAGGCGGGTTACCAATCCCCAATTACTCATTCCCAATTACCAATTACTCATTTTCTTTATTCTTTGTCCTTTATCCTTAAATAATGACTAATCCTCAAGACGACAAATCAATAGAAAGAAGTGACTCAAAAGCTGAAAATGCTCTTTTAGAAATTGCAAAGGATTTGAAACGCGAACAAGAATCTTTACCGCCACAAAGAGGTGCTAAGCATCAATTAGATAAAGGAGAAGAAATGATTAGTTCTAGACAAGAAAGACTAGCTTTAATTCAAGATTCTCGTAGTTCCGCAGAGAAACAAGCCGTATTATTGCTTTCAGAAAATTTTGATATTGAAAAACCTTTAACTGAAATGAAAAAAATTATTGATGAAGCTGTTCAACTTTATGGTTTTTTAACCGCAGTTGTTCTTTGCAAAGACCCTAAATTAAATTTAAAAGATCCGAATTTAAACAATATTATTGCCAATAATTTAACTACAGCGCAAAAAGAAGATTGGAATCTGATAATTGCAAAATTAGAAAATCAGTCAGTTAATCTTACTGATATAAATATCAAAGCCAATATTGATTATTGGAAAAAAGAAAAACAAGAAATTTTAAAAACAGTGCCGCAGGTTGCTATTGCCGGAAGAGCAGTTCAAGCTAGTCTTGAAGGACAAACCGAGCTTATGTCTACAAAAACAAGTTTTAAAGAAGAAATTACAGACTTTATGAAAGAGCATCCTACCCTAACTACAGTTGCTGGTTGCGCTGTTGCTTTTGGCGGGATAATTGTGGCTAGCAAATTATTCGGACACGCTTGGAAATGGTTAAGCGGTAATAATGATAGTGATAAAAAATCAGATTCGATTTTAGATAGATTATTTGGAAAAATCAAAACCGCGGCGCTTGTATCGCTCGGAATTCCTGTTGGTTTAGCCGCAGTTTCTCAAGTTCCAAAAGTAGCTGAAATCGCGGAAAAAGCCGCGGGATATGTGATGGATACCAAAGCCGTAAAAGGAATAGTTGCCTGGCTTGAGAATTTGACTGGAGTAAAAATTAAAGAAGAAAGTTATTCTGCGATCGCAGAAGTTTTGAAAGATCCAAATATTCCTAAAAATGAAAGATTATCAAGACTACTTGAAGTAATCAACGAAGGTATTGATCCAGAAGCAAAACTTCACGCAAAAGCAGTTGAAGAAATCGCTAGTTTTTTTGGAAACGAAAAACCAAGACTTTCAAAAACAACTTTACGTCTTCTAGGAACAACCAATTACCATGAATTCATAGAAAAAGATCATATCGCCGGAAGAGGAATATTTACAAGATTGTCTGATTTTGTTGATTCAAAAACTCACAGCGCTCTTGAAACCCTGCATCTACCTAATTTCATATCCGATATTTGGAAAGTCAATCCAGAATTAAGAAATGATAAAGAAACCGTAAAATTATTCTTTCAAAGAAAAGGCTTTAATGTCCCAAAAGATAAACCTGATTTAACCATTGACCAAGCCTTAGCCATGTTGCTAAATACAGAACTTGAACAACCTCAGCTTCAGACTGAAGAAATAGCCAAGCAAGAAGAAGCGGCGAAAATAGAAGAAGAAAAAAAGAAAAGAACAATTAATGATATTATTGATTTAGGTGCCATGGGCGAAATCTTACAAGTTGCCAGAAATCATGAGTGGAAAAATATGACAGTTTTTATAGAAAATTTGAATAAAAAAGAATCTTGGGATAAATATTGGTTTCAATCTGGAACAGAAGATGATAATACGGCTAGGATCCAATTAATGCATGATTTTGCTATGGCCGCTTTTAATGATGGAGGAGCTTTGGTTTTTGAATGTGGAAGAATAGGTTTTATGAAAGGAGGTGTCGCTTTTGTCTTAACTAGCTGGGAACCGCTTGTTGAATCAGCTTTGGAATTTTTTGATCCTGATAACCCTAACGGATTCATGGATAGAGCCGTAAGTATGGGTTTTACATATTTAGCTAATGAAAAAACTTGGATAATGATTGCTAGCGGAGCTTTAATAGGCGGTATTTTTGGAAAAAGCGGCAATACTGGAAAAAATATCTTCACCGGCGCCATGAAAGGCTTAATTTATCCTTTATCTATGCCTTATGCGCAAGTTAAATGGAGTTATCGAACAGCAAGACGCGGAGCTGAAATTGCCGGAGATTTCACAAAAGGATTTAAAAGTAAAGAATCAGGCGTTGAAGCTATGGCTCATTTTTATGATCAATATAACAAACATAGAAGAATTGAAAGAATGAAGGAAGCAGGAAAACTTGGAGGTTTTGTAGAAGCAGGAAAACTTGCTGAAAGAGAAATTCCCAAAGGCGCGAAATCTCGACCGCTCAAAGTATTTAATGAGGGATTAATTAACGCAAGAAGACATTTAGCGCAAGTTTTATTTTATGACAAAACTTATTCCCGCACTCTTCATTATGCTCAAGAATATTATGATTCAGTAAGAAAATTTTGCGAATTGCCTGAAATTGTCAGATATGGAGCTATTGATGACTGGAATGTAATGAATGATTTTAATTTAGAAGAGGATTTAGTTGAAAAAGCCAATCTGCAATTAAAACATATTATTGAAAAATCAAATGGAAAAATTGAACTTCCAGAAAATATGCAAAGAGCTTTGAATCTTGCCAATAATCCTCATGCTGATTTTGATGTTTTAAACAGAGATCATGAAAGAATTAGGCAAGAAACAGAAGAACTTTCAAAAAAAGCTGAAAAAGGAGATATAGAGAGCCAAGAAAAGTTACGAAGATTGCAAGCAAAACAAAAAGAAATAACAGAAAAATTAGCGCAATTAAAAGTACAATTAGATCCTAACGTTCAAATAGAAGATTTAGGAGAAAAATTAATGGAATTAGAAGATGAAATAACCGCAAATAAAGCAAAAGCCGAACAAGGAATAGAAGAAAGCAAGCAAAAATTAAAAGAATTAGAAGCTAGAAAAATTCAAGCTACTCAAGAAATAGATGAATTAAAACGAGGCATAGAAACTAAAAAACTAGGCAATAGAATTAAAGCGGAGTTAGATGACATGCCTAGCCTAGATAATGAAGATATGAGTGTTTGGAATAGATGGTTTAAGAAAACTCTTGAAAAAGCAGGGGTAATAACAGATCGTATTCCAGACAGCGTTTTAAAAGCTGGTAAAAAACTGATTGGATTAATCGGACCAACTTTAACCATTTTATCAATCGTTCATTTACAAACAACTAAAGATAAAAGAGCGGCTTTAGTTGAGGAAGGCGCCGGTTGGTTATTAGCTTTCGGAGCTGGCAAAGCCGCAATGTACGGAACATCAAAATTAACAAAAAACCCTTTAATAATTGGAGTCGTAACCGCCATTAGCGCAATTGGAGCGGGTATATTTGGGGTAGTAATCACGCCTCAAGATTTACTTAAAGAATCTTTAGATAAAATTTGTCCCGCTGGAAGTCATGCGGTTGCAGAAGGACTAGTAGACGCCCTCACTACTGGATTAGCTGGTTCAATGATTGGTAAGAATTTAGGTCCGAAACTTGCCATGAGAGCTTTTGAAACGCAAATAGGCAAAAAAATTGCTAAAAAGATTTCACTTCAAGCCGCCAAAATGGCGGCTAAAAGTGCTCTTGAAAAACTAATTGCCAACGGCGGATCAAAAGCTTCAATCGCCGCTTTGGAAGCTTTCTTGTTTGCTAGTGATGCAACTGGTGTTGGTTTAATCTCAGTTCCTGTGCAAATAATCCTTGGCGGACTACTACTAAAAGATGTTTATGATATCAAAGAAGCAATTATGAATGCAGTGCATATGCATGAATATTTTGCAGTAGCTGAAAATAAAGTAACAGTAAAACAAATAGCTAGGAATAAAGATGCTTATGAAAATATTTTTATTAGTGATCCATTCAAAGAATATATTTTAAATAATTGGATAACAGATAATAAAAAAGAAAAAATTGATAAAGAGAAAATTGAAGTTGCTAATCACATAATAGCCGTAGAACAATCAACTATAGCGGATGAACAGAAAAAAAGAGCGATTCGACAAATTTTAAAAGAAAAAGCTATGCCTTTAATGGAAACTCACGAAATCTTTCAACTCTTACATGATATAGGTGGCAATTCAGAATTTATGATTGCCAGAGAAGGAGGTTACAGCGAAAAATTTATTTTCACAGATGGCGTTTTATCGTCAATTCAAACATCAAGTCCTGAAGAACAATCAGAATTTACCGGTCCTGATGCTGAAGATTTAGGAAAAGAATTATGCCAAAAAGAAACTATTCATGAGTCAAAAGAAAATGACCCTGATATAATTACCAGTGTCGATTCTATCGAAGACAACGTCGAAGTGCATGATTTGGAGGTAGAAGACGATAATATAAAAGCCGCGGCTTAGTTTTTTAGGATCAAGCGGAAAATAGTTTAAAAATAATTATGTTAAAATAATCAAGGCTTCTTTAAGTTGATATTTATGAAAAAAATTATTTATGAAACTGTTAAAAGTTTAAGAAGAAATCAAACCGAATCTGAAAAAATTTTTTGATTTAGTTGTTTATATTTTATTTTAAAAATGTTGGCTGTGGTCTAACTCATCACCCCTACCCTCTTCTCTTTATCAAAAGAGAAGAGGGTGATCTAATTCAAAAATTAAATTAATAGAAAAACTCCCCTTCTTTTTCTATTAATTTTTTATTTATAAGCTGAAATATTTTAAAGAGAAGGGGTCGGGAGATGAGTTCTTCAAACCAAAAAGTTTGATCCGTTTTTTAAAGGATTTAGTCTTTTCTACATTGAAAACCCTTATTTTTAATATTACAATTTTTTATGCAAAAGAATAAATCAGTAAAAGCAAACTTATGGAATTAGCTTTGGAAAAATTTTTATTAGAAAGATTGGATTATGAGTCCAGTCAATTAGCAAAACTTAAATTTGATGATTTACCATCAGAAAATGATTGGTTATCTGTACAAAGCAAACAATTTAACAATTTCTCCCAAAGCCACCTCTTTTTGTTCACCGCTTCCCATATCTTTCACTACGCAAATCCCTTCCTTTTTTTCATCTGGTCCCATAATAATTACTTTGGGAATTTTTAATTTATCTGCATATTGAAATTGCTTACCTAATTTGGAAGCTTCGTAAGCTATTTGAACGCGCAAACCTGCTTTTCTTAATTTCTGAGCTAAATCCAAAACATCTTTCTTCATTTCATTACTAAATAAGACTATAAAAACATCAGCTGGAGAAATATTTTCTGGTCCCATTTTTCTTTCTGCGATCAACATACAAAGCGGTTCAAATCCAACGGCAACTCCAGTGGCATTAATATTCTCATTTGAAAATCTGGAACAAAGCCCAGCATATCTTCCTCCACCAGCGAAAGAACCAGGCCAACCTTCAAGAACCACTTCAAAAACCGCATCTGTATAATAATCCAGTCCGCGCACTAAACGCGGTGAAATGATAATCGTCTCTTTCGGAATCTCAGCAAATTCACAAATTTCCAAAATTTCTCTTAATTCTCTTATTCCTTTTTCACCTAACTCATTACCTTTCACTAACTTTTCTAATTCATCAATCATTTCCTTATTATTTTTCTCACTAGCAGAAATAAATTCAATAATTTTTGGAATTGCGCTTTGCGGTACTCCCCTATCTTTTAATTCTTTTTCAACCCCGAGAATCCCTACTTTATCAAATTTATCAATAGCTCGATAAACTTCAATTTCTTTATTTTCAGGAATTTTTAAACTTTGTACAAAACCACTAATTAATTTTCTATGATTTAAAAGTATTTTATGTTCAGGCAATCCTAATATTTTAAATCCTTCGTATAAAACTTGTAAAATTTCCGCATCAGCCATGGTACTTTCTGTTCCAACGATATCGATATCACATTGATAAAATTCCCGCCTTCTGCCTTTTCTTGCCGCATCCGCCCTCCAAACACGCGAGATTTCATATCTTTTGAAAGGGAAAGCAATCAGATTTCTATGTTGCGTTACATAACGAGCTAAAGGAACAGTTTGGTCATAACGAAGAGCTACCTGTCTATCTCCATGATCTTTAAAATGATAAATTAATTTTTCTTCTTCGCCATATTTTCCAGTTAAAATTTCACAATATTCCAAAGAAGGCGTTTCAATCGCGGAATAACCAAATTTTTGAAAAATTTTTTCCCAAACATCTTTAACATAATTGCGAATTACCATTTCATCTCCATGTCGATCATCAAAACCTTGAAGAGTGCGAGGAGTAATTTTTGACATTTTTTAAATCAAAATAAATGATAAATGATAAAGAAAGTTTTTTGAAATTTTTTCTTTATCCTTTGTACTTTATCCTTTT
>Ga0208373_1000616_pt1 | contig 58627 bp, 43 predicted proteins | sample RifOxyC2_FD_184036 | JGI IMG/M metagenome (GOLD analysis project Ga0208373, IMG submission 184036) | Soil microbial communities from Rifle, Colorado - Rifle Oxygen_injection C2 (SPAdes) | ecosystem: Environmental > Terrestrial > Deep subsurface > Rock core/Sediment | place: Rifle, Colorado...
TAGTATCTGTCCGGGAAAACTGACAGGTTCCTGGTCAAAAAAAGAGCGGTAAACTGATGGGATACATACGGATAGAAACAAACGGGACCTCTGCGGATGAGCTATGGTATCTAATCGGCGCTAGATACTATGACCCGGAATTAGCACGGTGGATAAGTCCCGATCCAATCGGTGATTCAGTTACGCCAGGGTTATCACCTTATGTTTATTGTGTAAATGATCCTATCAATTTTAGAGACCCAACCGGCCTCGCTCATGAAATATCTGCAGAAGAATGGGACTACAGAAATTCGCAAAACATGTGGGATCCATCAGGAGATGATTCTTATGATACATATATCCCGGAGGAAGAGGTAAATAATTGGAGCAATAATTATAACAATCCTAGTTTGCTTGTAAGCGACTTTAATTATAAAATGCCACAAAATTTAGTAGAATCTTATTTAAATAATCAATTCGAATATCGACTCGGGCAATTAATGCAAATAAATCCAACCTATAAGACTGGTGGATGGGACTGTAGCGGAGTTGCTGGATATTTGGTGATGGGTCGTGATCCGAGCACTGGCAAGTTTTCCACGCAAGATTTACTACAAGGAAATGTGAATGGTGTTGGCCTTACCAAGGGACCGCTTCAAAATAGAGATATGATTGCGTTCTATTATCTCGGTCGGAGTGGGAGGGAACAGCCGATTTCTGGGCATGTTGGAGTATATTACAAGGGTAATATTGTCGATATTACTGGGAGCGCTAATTTGCAGGTACGGGAGTGGGATTCTTGGGTCAGGGGATATTATAACCTCGCAGAGAATCATCAATTTAACATATATCGCGTTAATGAATAGATTGATATTTTTGATAATTGTGTTTTGTAGCGGCCTCTCATTTGCTGAGAGCTATAAAATACCTGTTGGTAAAAATAATGAGCAGGTGAATCTGAGCTTTGATGGGGCTTCATTTATTGGCATTCGGGATATCGAAATTGGAAATGAGAATATCTATATCCTTACAGAAAAATCGGTTAAGGTGTTTAAAAAGAATGGCGGTTTCGTATCTGAAGTCAAATTGGACTCAGTGCGGTTCTGCGGACTTGCGCTCTATCGGGCAGATACTCTTGCGATGGTTGTAAATCAAAAGGGACTATTTCAGGTTCGAATTTATCGGATTTGTTCCACTGATAGCGTTTTATTGATTGGTGCTTACCCTTACGAATATCGCTTTTTTGATTCTACACGACCATTATTTATTGATGGGAATAAATTAATAATACCGGTGATGTATCCAAAACCAATGGATCGGGGTATCTTGGAGTATGATTTGAGTAAAAAAGAATACGGCAGATCGATAAAGTGGCATGACTATATTAAGGAAAATTTTGTGATGGTGCAAGATTTGGAATTTAAGTATATCGATGGTCGTTGCGAAAATACGCTTGTATATTCAAAGATGAATCTCGATGGCAATTTGGAAATATTCTGTTTAGATGTCAATGAGAATAAAAAATCAAATATATTGATCCAACAGAAAAAATACGGTCAAGCATTAGGTGTGCCAAATAAAATTAATTGCTCAAAGAATTGCTATTGCTATTGGGGTATAGTGAAAGAATCTTTAATTATAAGTGAACTCCCCTTAAAATAGTTATTTGCCCCGTTTTCCGAACCGCCCCAAGTCTGTTCATTCCGCTTCCGGCTTCATTCTCGTTACAGTGTGTCTTGAAAAATCATCATCAACTTACAGGTGGAAGTCCTGCCATGGAAAGAACCAGATCGCCATGTAGCCAGTCCCCAGTGTCCTGACGCGAGTTGGGATGCTGAAGCGGGATACTGGCAAGATAGCAGCCCGTAACATAAAGTGAATCCTGCAGCGTCGTTATGATGTATAGAGGCAGTCGAGCCGCTTGTAAACGGCGAAGACCATGGAAAAGGCGGTGAATCTGGAAAACAGCCTTGAAGGAGCCTCCGGCGTAAGGGGAGCGGGACGCTATGACAGTGATGGATGAAACAAGAGAGGTCTCACAGGGTCATGGGTAAATATCAAACATGTAAGCCGTGGTATAAGCCGATAGGCGAAAACCATGGCAATGTCCTGTGAGAAGTCGGAGGAGGCCATAGTACCAATGATAGTAAGGACAAAAGAACCTTGCTTAGGGAAGGGTCTCTGCTTCAACACAGTTTGCGTAAGGAGGTAAGTGATGGTGCATGCCATACAAGGCCAACAACACCAGTTAAAATCACGAGAACTGCAGCGCAAACTATATCGAGCAGCCAAGCAGAATCGTGAGAGGCGATTCCATGCACTGTATGACCGAATCTGCCGGTCCGATATACTCCGGCGGGCGTGGGTCGAAGTGCGTGCAAACGGCGGTGAGGGAGGTATTGACGGACTAACGATACAAAATATCGAAGAGAACGGCGTTGCCTCTTTTCTTGAGGGGATAGGCGAAGAATTACGGATGGGGAATTACCATCCGCAACCCGTACGGAGGGTGTATATACCCAAGCCGGACGGGCGAAAGCGTCCTCTGGGAATACCGACTGTTCGCGACAGGGTAATACAGCAAGCGTGTCGGATTGTGATAGAACCGGTGTTTGAAGCGTCTTTCGAGGAGTCTTCCTATGGATTCAGACCAAGACGCAGCGCCCAACAGGCGGTTACGGAAGTTAAGAAGAATCTGATGTGTAATTGGTTTGTGCTTGATGCAGACATTGAAGGATTCTTCGATAATATCAACCATGCAACACTTATGGGGCTTGTGGCCAGGCGTATCTGCGACAGGCGAGTGCTAAAGCTGATACGAAAATGGCTCACAGCCGGAGTTGTGGACGAAGGTCGATATTCCAAAACCGGCAAAGGAACGCCACAGGGAGGGGTAATAAGCCCTTTACTGGCAAACATCTACCTGCACACGCTGGACCGCTACTGGACATTGGAATGCGCGCATCTGGGAAAATTGTATAGGTATGCGGATGATTTTGTGATCGTATGCAGATCCCGCGATCAAGCGGATGAAGCAAGACGTAGAATAACCGTAATACTGGAAAAGCTCAAGCTTACCCTTCATCCTGAAAAGACCCGCATTGTAGATACACGGGATGAGGGCTTTAATTTTCTTGGATTCTATTATCGTAAATGCCATAGCAAGAAAAACGGAAAGCTTTATCCTTATATGTGGCCAAATACCAAGGCTATGAAAACCGTCAGGCAAGGAATCAAAGCATGGACGGAGAGCCGTATACAACAGTTGTCGTTGCTTGAAGTAGTTGACAGACTCAACGAAGTCATTAGAGGCTGGCGCAATTATTTTGTAACTGGCAACTGTTTCCGGCAATTCAAATTGCTTGATCGCTATGTCTGGTGGCGAATCCGGAAGTTTTTCTTACGGAAACTTGGTGGTAGGTCGCGAAGGGCGGGTATTCGTTTTAACGGCTGGTATAGACAGTGTCGAATTACGCGATTCCTAGCGCCTCATTACATAATCAAGATTGGTGAAAGCTGCCGCTGAATGTGTTGTCGGTAAGCCGTATGAGGGAAAACTTCACGTACGGTTTGATGTGGCGGGAGTTGGCACGGACTCGAAAGAGCACCGACCAGCTCTCGACCCTCCTAATCTGCGCAATATGCCCATTGCACAGCCGCCCCGCGAACGGGTCGAGCCAAGTCCCTGATGCATGGGTCTCACTATCGTCATATTGCGAAGATTCATGTAAACTTGTGGCTAATACAAAATCAGTGAAGGCCTTAGTCCGCCTGAGGCGGACGGAGGCCTGAACGGACAGGGAGCCCTTGGAGCGAATGAGGGAAAGGATCAACTACCATGAACGGGTTCACACTTGGCCATACGGCATTCAATGCCCAGAGCGCGGCAGGCGCTGTCATTAATGAATTTCACCTGCTGGTTACGCGGAATTTTATTCAGTTCTTCCTCGAAGGTTACCCGCCATTCCAATACTTCTTCAACAGCTTTTCCGGAAATCATAATGCAGACGCATCAGGTTTAATGATGAATTTGTGCGGAGTGCTGATATCGATAATCCGATCATGTCTGCAGTTGAAATTTATCGCATCGAAACCGTCAATGCGGCTGTCTTTTACGAGGCCGTTATTGGGGCGGGTATCCATCGTATGCCTTGCGTATCAGGTATGTGCTGGCTCTTTCTGTGCTGGCTTCCTGCAATTAATCCCATACTGACGGCATAGCTTTTCAGCTTTATCATTTATATACTTGACTCGCTCGTTTTCCGGGACTTTTTCGAGTTCCTTGGCAAAGGCTGCACGCCATTCCCAGACTTCTTCGAGCGCTTTTCCGTAATTCATACTCAATCCTCCTGTTCCGTCTCCAATAGAAATCTGTGTGGGGTCGTGATATCGACAACCAGATCATACCCATTCCGGATATTGATGGCGTTGAAACCGTCAATTTTTCGGTCATTAACCAAGTGTGTAAAATTGAAACTTACAATATGCCGGATATTGTAAATCGTTGCCAGCGCTACCTGCGCACAATCACGATATACCCGCAAAGGTGTGTTACTCACATACATGGCGGCTAGATATTGGCGGGCCAAGGCCTCCGCCTCACTGTTCATATCCAGAATTACAGGCTGATATCGGTTGATGTGATCGACCAATCTCTGAAACCTTACCTTGTCCGGGGTAACGCTGATTTCATCAATGACGATATTCGAGATGTACGGCTCATAAATGCCGGCACTTACAATTTTAAAGAATTTATCAGATGTCTCCCGCCATTCTGGACGGTCGTCATGTTCCAGCTGGTTCCATACAGACGTTTCGATGTATAACTTCTTTCTCATGTGTGTATAATAAAATACATTTTATCTGCCAAGGAAGGGTAGGAAAGTGTCGCATTGTCTTGACAACAACCCATGTATATAGGCATATTACTAAATGGAACCTCTAAAAATTAGCTTTTAAAAAGAAAAAGCTTGACACGGAGCCACTTTTATACTATATTCTAGTCCGGTAAAATCGTATTTCACCCGGACTGGAGGTAATTCATGGGTCAGTTGAGCATTTTTACAGTGGAAGACCGTTACGCCGCCATCAGCAAATGCGGTGACCCGCTCGAAAAGCTGGATAAAGTCATACCGTGGGAGGAATTTCGGCCATTGTTGAACAATGCTTTGAAGAAAGAACACTGAAGCTGGCCGCAAGCCTTTCGATTACGTTGGCATTATCATGAATTGTTGGCGAATGCAGTGTATGATGGAAAATTCCTCTTGTACGGTTTTGCCATAACTTATTATGTACTCCCGGTGGTCTTCCTGCGTACAATGTTGCCGAACAGCGGATAGAATTATGATGAGGCATATAAGCTGATTGAAAGAGAGGCTAAAAAGAAGGAAATTTTAAAACTTTTGTAGGTTACAGTATTTCTCTCATGAAAGGGTTCTATGGATAACCAGTTGTTCGATCTCACCGGAAAAGTGGCGCTTGTCACCGGGGCTGCCGAAGGCATTGGCTTTGCACTTGCCTGCGGTCTTGGAGAGGCAGGGGCCAGGGTGGTCATTTCGGGCCGCAGCAAGGAACGGCTCCAGCATGCAATCTCGAAGCTCACTGCTGAAGGGCTTGCAGCGTCCGGCCACCGGTTCAGCGTGGCAAGCGCTGCCGAGGTGCGGGCTGCCATACCGGCCATTGAAAAGGAAGTTGGCCCTATTGATATTCTAGTGAACAATGCCGGCATTCAAAGGCGGAGCCCCCTGGAACAGTTCAGCGAAGCCGCATGGCGGGAAGTGCTTGACACTAACCTGACCGGTATTTTTCTGGTGTCGCAGCAGGTTGCCCGGGGAATGATCGAGAGGAAAACAGGTAAAATCATCAATGTGTGCTCGCTCATGTGCGAAGTGGCCCGGCCTACCATTGCGGCATACACTGCGGCAAAAGGAGGAGTGAAGCAGCTTACCAAGGCCATGGCAATTGAATGGGCCAAACACAATATCCAAGTGAACGGTCTTGGGCCAGGGTATATCCGTACTGAAATGAACCGGGCACTCACCGAGGATCCTCAATTCGACTCGTGGATCAAGGCCCGTACACCCATTGGCCGATGGGGTGAACCCGCGGACCTTGCCGGGACCGCTGTATTTTTGGCTTCCGCGGCCTCCAACTTTATCACCGGCCAGATTATCTACGTTGATGGGGGTATTCTTGCCGCGCTCTAGTATCGGCATTTGCTTGACGTAACAACTGTATTTTTCAATTGAAACCCGCTTCCATTTTTTGCTATAATCTTCTTATCTTTGTTCCATAGGAGTACTTGTGACTTCAAAGCAACGGGTTCTGGACACAGTAGAAGGCCGGATACCTGACCGCGTACCCATTGGCGAATTCGCCATAGATTCTGACACGGTTGAGAAGATCATTGGCCACGAGACCTATCTGCGCGCAAAGGCAAAGTCCCAGATAGCCTTTTGGGAAGGCAGGCACGACGAGGTCGCGGAAAGCTGGCGCAAGGACCATATTGAACTGTTCCGGAAACTCGAACTTGACATCATAACTTTTCCTATGTATACCTGGGATGTCCCCCGGCCAAGCGATGATCCGCCGCCGCGAAAGGTCGATGCCGCGACCTGGGAGGATACCCATGGCAGGGTCTTCAAATTTTCAGAGGCAACAGCGGATATTACGTGCGTCAGTGATCCGGTTATGGACCGGAAGGTGTTTGCAAAAGAGGAATTTGAAAAAGAACCTGACCCGTCAGCCCCGGATAAACGTTCGCGGGCAATACTAGATTCGGTCATCACTGTTTTTAAGAATGAAAAATTCATCATAGGACCTTCGGGCGGGGAAGTGGGCATTGTGCTTCTTGGCGGCATGGAACGGGGTATGGAGGAATTACTTACCAATCCCGAGGCTGTTTCCGCTGCAACAGCGTATTATCTGAAAAAACAAACCGCGGCTGATCCCCTGTGCATTCATCCTGATTCAGACGCTATTATGTGGGGCCAGGACTTCTGTTTCAACAGCGGCCCATTTATCGATCCCGAGATGTTCAGACAGCTGTTTTTCGCGGCAAACAAGGAACGGGTCGATACAATCCACCGGAAGCATGGAAAAAAAGTGTTCAAACATTGTTGTGGCAATACGCAGATACTCCTCGATATGTTCGTCGACATGGGCTACGACGTCTACCAGTCAATCCAGCCCACTGCGGGCATGGATGTGTGCGCGGTGAAACGATCACACGGTCATAAAATAGGCCTTTGGGGCGGGGTTGCGCTCGAACACCTGATCGGCGGTACCATGGACGATGTGCGGACCGATGTCAGGCGCGCAATGCAGTGCGCAAAAGAGGGCGGCAGGTTCATCCTAGGCGCCAGCCATTCCATTGCCGTGGGCGCCAAGTACGACAATTATATGGCCATGATCGACGAATACTGGAAACATTGCAGCTATTGAATTCCTATGATCATTTAATCTATTTTAAAAATCAAACAGAAGTTAACCGTTCAACTTATCAAAAGGATGCATTATGGCTGATAAATTAGAAGAACTTAAGAACATCCTTGTTGGCGACGAACTCCGTAAATTTGACACCAAATTTATGGAGTTCGGCGACCAGCTTAAAAAGATGTCTGAGAGTTCAAACAGTTCGCAAGTTGCGGAAAAGCTGAACACCATTAAGGCGGAGTCTGACGGAGAAATCGCCAAGGTGAACGATAAAATCGTCAAAATGCAGAAGAATATCGAAGCTGGTTTCTCGAAAATCGTCGATACCCTGAACGGACAGTTCAAAAAACTCGAAGAAGATCTTGCGAAGAACAAGCAAGATCTCCAGGCCATCAGGGACAAATTCGACGGGTTCAAGAAACTCTTCGGTTCCTAACCGGCGTTTTCCGGTTGTCCGCGTTACCAGCCATAGTTATTAACCGCGAAGGATCTCCCATGAAGGCATGCATTCTTTTTTTCCTTTTATGTACGGCGATTTTTCCGTTTTGCATGGCTACGGTTGAAAAGACTGCTGGCGCCCTCACGGTCGACGGTGAGTTGGACGAACCTTCGTGGCAGGCTGCGGGTGTGTTGTCCGATTTTCTCTTTCCCTGGGGCGGTGAAAGCAGGGGGACGATCACGCATATCAAACTTTTATACGACGATTCCGCGTTCTACATCAGCGGCACCTTGCTTGATGACCAAATTATTGAGCTTGCCACAGCTGTCCACGGCATACCGAACATGTATAGGGACGATATGGTTGAAACCCATATTGCCCCGGATACGGCAAACGCGGATTATTTCTACCTCCTTGAATGTAATGCCCGGGGTCCCATAAACACCCAATTCAGGAATTCATACCCAAGTGGCAGGAACAAATGGAACGAGGTTTGGGACACGCTTCCCGGTCTTCGGAGGGCCTTTGTTTTTCATGGCACCGCTAATATCCTGACCGATGTGGACACTTCCTGGACCTTTGAGTTTAGGATACCCTGGCTTATGCTATCAGGATGGCAGGTGTCGTCTAGTTTGGAGCCGCAGGATTGGAACCCCGCGGTACCCCCGGTTCCCGGATCTGTCTGGAGATACAATATAAACAGGTTGAATACGGACAAGCCATCGGGTGGTGTATGGAACGTGGACTACGAGCATTCTATCTGGTCGCATAACGGTAACTACCCCTATGGCACGCCCGACAGCACGGGTGAAAGCTCAGTCCATTTTCATGATCAAAACAATTTTGGAAGACTCACTTTTGGCTATACGGTCGATATCGAAGAGGCTGTGGCAATGTCAGACGAAGACCTTGTCGTGGAAGCAGTCCCTAATCCGTTCAATCCACAGACAAAAATAACAATTACAAATCCTTCGACAAAGCTCGGGACAAGTTTCAAAGTACCCGCTTCGCCTGCGAAGCGAGGCGAGCGAATTACGAATATTGAATTAAAAATATTCAATGTGCAGGGAAAACTCGTAAAAGAACTGATACCGGACATCAGTAATTCTATTGTCTGGGACGCTTCAGCACAGCCTTCAGGCATATATATGGCGCAGATCCGGGTCGGAGAGAAGATTCTGACGAAACGCCTTGTATTGGTCAAGTAATTTTTTTCGCTTCAGGGAGTCTGCTCACCCAGGCGGGCGGAGAAGCGTTTGTACAGACGTTCGCTCACCGATGTAAGATAATCGTTTATTTTGTTCTGGTGTTTTTTCGCAATGGGCAGACCATTTGCGTCTACCCACGAGGAAAAAAGCGTCCGATATTCCACGGTAGGCCGTATTTTTATGGCCTTCAAGTCTTTTAAGATGTTGATGGAAAACCGGATGCGTGCAAAAGTCCACATACCCAGATGAATACCACCCCATTCGGTAGTCACCAGACCCACGTCAGCATTGGCGTGCTCAACAATGAAGTTGTCCTCAGTCAGGATCCCCACAGCAATGGAGGTGAGGTCTTTGACGGTCTGGTCCGTGGCCGTGGTCATTGGGATCTCCAGCCCCTTTCTGCTGAAGGTGAAGTCCGGAGCGCATCCCGCGCACAGGATCGCAACAACAAGCGAAAAGGCAAGGTACAGTTTCATGTGTTTCATAGCATGCTCCCTGCTATTTTACGATCACCATCTTCTTTTTACATACAAATTCCGGCGAAACGAGCCGGTACACGTACATTCCTGAGGCCACAGCTTTTCCGGTATTGTCCCTGCCGTCCCAGAGCGCGACATACCGGCCAAAGCGCATCTTTCCCTGGACAAGGGTACGCACCAGCTGTCCGCGAATATTGAAGATTGAGAGGTCTATTCGGGTGTCGCGTTTGAGCGCATAGTGGATGGCGGTGATTGGATTGAACGGATTTGGGGTGTTCTGCGCCAGGAAGAATTCGGGCCGGCCTATTTTTCCGTTCAGACGGTTCTGCACATAGTCATGTGCGCCAACGACCACTTCGTAGTTCTTTGACCCGTTTTTGGCCAGCAGGTCGTCGTAGGCGCTGTCGGTCTGTAGATCGACACCTACCATGCGTTCGGGATCGTAGAGCACGGTCATAAACCCCTGGGGCATGTTTTCGATTGCGGCCAGATGTATGGATACGTTCCGTTTTTTATCCAAGGAACGCATGGTCAGGGGCCAGGTCCTGCCGTCCTCGAACAAACAGGTGAAATCAGCCCGGTAGCTGCCGCTGGCGGTTTTCCAAGTTGTCCGTGGAACGCAGGCAAAGCGTGTTTCCATGAGACTGGGCGGATGGATATTGTCGTTCCGGTCGTATCCGTCTGAGGCGGTTGAACGCGCGCCCAGCGTAATTGTTTCGGAACGTTTTGATCCGTCGTTTATTTCCAGGGAGATCGCCCAATTGAATTTCGCAAGCGTATCGGTGGCAATGGCCGCTTTGGGCACTGTTGTGGAGAACTCGACCGAAGCAGGAACGATCAGCGTATCAGGTGCACCAGCGTTGAACACGAAATAGCCCTGCATCGCGCCCATGGAATCGTGGTCAACGGTGCTCACTGTGTCAAAGCGCACGCTGGTGCGCGCGCCTGTGAGCCGGTACCAGGTGAGGGAATCGCCCAGTCCGCCTGCGTCGCTGGCAAGCGACAGCCATTCGAGCCCGGTTCCCAGATTAAAGGGATTGCCCACCAGGTTCCATCCCGAGCGCAGCGGGATTTTGAAGGGCACATCAAGGGCCTTTGCGGTAATGTTACCATTGCCCAGGATGATGGTGTTGGGCGCGCCGATATAGTTGAGCCGGGTAATGGCCACATACCCTTCGCCCCGCTCAATCTCCATGTCAGCATCGGTCATTTCAGTATAGAACTCGCCGGGCGTGGAGCCTGTTTTACCTTCGTACTTGAAGATCCGGAAGAGCGAATCGTTGTACGGGGCATTGGCATTGCCCAGGATGGAAGGATAGAGTACGTTGCTCACGGTCTTTGAGCTCATGGCAAAGGGGAAGGCTACAATCCGGTAGGTCTCCTCGGGTAGAATGGGCATGCTTGTGGCATTGGCATAGGTGACATCAATGGAATAATACGCCGAGGTATCGGTGTTACCCAGGAAATCCGTGGCGATAAAGCGGTATTGGAGGCCGCTTTCCCTGGAAAGAACGCGGTTGAACGCTACTGTGGCTGTTATTTTGGAAGGATCAGAGGTGTTCGTTGACACGGAGATAGGAGTGGGGGTTATTTCACCGCCCTGCCGGTATTGGCACTCTATGTTTGCGGCCGCAACAAAAATATTATCGGAAATATCGGCCGTGAGCTGCACTGTTGAGCCTTCGGTATAATTAGTCGTTGCGGTTGTCCGTGCAACAGTGGGTCGCGTGGTATCGGCCACCACCCGGTAAAATGAAAAATGCTCGACAAGGTTATATACTAACCCGGCAGCAGGGCTGGGCACGGGCCGATAGGTGGTTGAGACAATGGCCCACCTGCTCCCTGTATAGGTTAAAATGCAGATTTTTCCCGATCCCACGCTTGCGGTCCGTGTCAGTATGGTGTCGTAGGGAATGGCGAGTTGCAGACCCTTGAATTCGGCGCCGCTTGGCGAAAAGACATAGATGGGACCGAGTTTTACCAGGGTTGAATCCATGATCCCGAAGTCCTGGCCCTGTGCCAGGGTTGTCACGGTTATGGGCAGCGTGCTCACGGTCTGCTGCTGGGGATTGGTGAATTGAGCAGTGTCTGAGATTACGAGTTTTACGCCGCCAAAATCGACCGTATCGATTGCGGACGAGGATACTGTCGCGGTATCGATTGCGACCACGCTGTCCACCTTTAAAAACGATAGGGAATCGACATGGCTCCAGTTGCCTGCTGAATCGAGTACCGCAAGGAAGACTGTGTGAGACGAAAAACTTGGCCAGGCAGTATCGACCGGCACCTGGAAGACCAGGGTGACGATGATGCTGTCGGTTGGCACGTTGATTGGTGTGCCGCTGTTGAGGACGCCTAGGCTGTCAATAAAGTATTCGGCATAGACAATGGGGCTGGCGCTGGTGGCAAAAGTGGAATAGGTCACGGAAAACGTGAGGGTTGCTGAATCGCTGGTGGCGATTTGCGGCGCGGTTTTGTAGGCCAGCTCCGGGCCATTGAACGAGGTATCTGCGCCGCCGGTTCTCTCGCCAATATACACAATGGTTGTATCGTACCGAGTATGGTATGCGGCATCCTGTACCTGAGTGCGGATGCGGTAGCCATATTTGCCGGTTGTGTCGGGATTGCGCAGATAGTAATTGGACGTGTCGGCGCTCAGTTTGAACGAGAAACGGTAGATGGAGGTATCCGCGTTGAATTGGCCGTCGTAGTAGGAACCATATGAAGTATATCCATACCAATACTGGCTTGCGGCATTATATTTGTACCAATAATCAATGGACACGGTATATGAGTAAATATCCGACCGCTGGTCAAGGGTATGGCCGGTTTCATCGTCAAAGAGCACATTGACTGTTATTGAATCGCCCAGGGAATCGCGCATGAAGACCAGGGAGTCGGGAATGGTGCTGACAACCGCGCGAGGAGCGAGCGTGTCTGGGGCCCACTGAAGGCGCAGAAAGGCGGAGTCGATTGCGCCCCAGAACCCGTGTTCGTCCCTGCCAAAGGCATAGACCCACAGAGTGTCTTCACCCACAATATACCCGGTGTCGGTTTTGGGGTTTGTCAGCTGGAGGACGTTGATTGCCTTGGTGTAGACCATGATGGTGGAGTCAGACCCAAGGGGTTCTCCCGAGTCAAATCCAAAGCCGCTGGCAGTGTCGAGTCCTGTTGCGTGCGCGTAGAGCGCGTCATCCACGTTTGACACGCCAGTGGAGCGGTCATTGACATAGACCGAGAAGGAGAGATGGCCGCTTGCGCCAATGCGGGCGTTGGCGAACCTGATGGAGTCAACGCGCGGACCCAGTTTATCGGTGCTCACAAAGGGAACGTAGTTGATCCATCGTCCTATTTTTCCGCCCATGCCGAAATTGGCCAGCTGCAGCGTGTCGGAAGCGGCTGTCGCGTAGTTGACGCTGTAAAAACCGCCGGTCAGGCTTGGGTCGTAGGGGCCGGTGGAGTCTCCCCAGAAGGTGTTGGCAATGGTGAGAGGCAGGGAATCGCCGGGAGAATTATCATATGGATAAGTCAGGACCATGGCCGCGACCTTGGAGGTGTCAAAGGTTGAGTCGAAATGAAGGCTTCCGATGACAGGGTAGACCGTATCGCTCACCAGCAAGCCGATTTTCTGCGGATTGGAGAGCGTGTTGTTGCGGAAAATAAGCTTGTTGGTATAGATCTGCACCATGGCCTCGTAGCCCGATGCCCAGTCGCCCGCGTCGCTGATGGAGACGTATTCCAGGCGGCTTGAATCGGTCTTGGAAGAATCGTTTCTGAAGACAAATCCCGCCCAATGGTATGTTGTATCAATCCCGTAGAACTCAATGGGTTTTGTCGCTGTACCCACGGCGTTGAGGATTCCCCTGATTTCAACCGCGCCATCGTCGTTCGCGTTGTCCACATACATGCCGATGCGCGTGTTTGGTCGAATGTTCAGGACCTGGTGGGTGTCGATAAGGATTTTACTGTCCTTGAGGTCAAAGTTCCAGGCATACTGAGAGTCGAGGGTCACGGTATCGGGCGCGATGCGCGCCAGGGAATCGTAATCGCTGCCAACGACCCAGATGCCCGTGCCCGACGAGTCGCGGTTCGCCGTGAGTCTGGGGAAGTTGCATGACGGAAAGGAAATTGCGCGGGTGGAGCAGGCTCGGAAGAGGTTGCCGCCAAGCGAGTCGTTCGAATATTTGGTCTGGATGGCAATGCCGCCCGCCACGCTGTCAAAAACGGTCCGCACGATCGTGGCACTCACCAGGGTATCGATCTTGCCTTTGACCGTGATGCCTTCACGTTTGCTCTTAAAGATACGGCAGCGGTCAATGGTCGCCGACCCGGTTTCGAGGTGGATGGCACCCTTTCCCGTACTGCCGCCAGCGTTCAGAATGCCGCAGTAGCGCAGCGTGGAGCCTGTGGATGCGTCGAAAAAGGAGATGCCCTGCCAGCTGCCGGAGGTGTCTGCGGTTGCCGTGAAAATGATGGAATCAGCGGCGGTGCCCATTGCCTGCAGGGTGCCGCGTACCCTGATGTCAGACTGCGCGTATCCGCCTGCGATCTCCACGCGCGTACCGGGCTGCACCGTGAGCGTTGCGGCCGCGGGAATGGTCAGGTAGCCGTTGGCGCCGTTGCTAATGCGCCAGTTGTATACGCTGTCAAGCGTCAGGCTGCCGGCGAGGCTCGAGGCAGCGAGCGTATTGCCGCCCCGCATGGTGATTGTTCCTTTTGCGCCCGAAGAATCGCGGTTGCCGGTCATGTACGGCGGGTTGGGCGCGGGGAAATCGACAAGCGACAGAGCCGCGTCGAGAAAGACGTTGTTGAAGAGTGAATCGGCGGAGGTGAGTTCGGCGATCTTTATGCCCGTACTGCACCCTTCCATAAGGCAGTTGCGGATCTCGACCTTTGCGTTGCCTGCGATCTGGAAGCCGTCGTTGGCCGATTGCAGGACGTGGACGCTGTCAAATGCGGGCTCGCAGTTGTTGATTTCAATTGCCGCGCCGTTGGAATTGCCGCCCGCATAGGCGACGGCGGCGTTTTTGATATAGGAGTTGCGGTTGGATCCAGAGGCGAATTCAATGCCGCCCCACGATCCGGGAGTTTGGGCCGGGCCCGTGAGAACCACCGGACTGACAGTGGTTCCGTTGACGCGTAATTCTCCATACACGCGCAGGTCCTGCGCAGGATCAAAGAAGCGCAGCTTTGTGCCCGCCTCGATGGTCAGCCGGTTTCCGGCGCCAACCTCAAAGTCGGGTGTCGTGTTGTCCAGCTCTTTGATAAGATACCACATGCTGTCTGCTTCCCAGACCGCGTCCTGCGAAAGGTCGTTGGTCAGGTCCATCTGGATACCGTTGTTTCCATTGTTGACAGCAGTGTTGTTCCGGAAGATCGGGTCGGGTTGGAGTACGGTCGTATTGACGATGTAGACGCAGCCGAACATGTTGTTGCTGAAAGAGCAGTTTGTTATGCGCGGCTTTGCGGCGGTGCTGTTATTGGCATTGACCCAAATGGCATATGCCCAGTTATTGGTAAACGCGCATGAGTCTATGAGAGGAGACGCGCCGTTGCAGGTAAGGACGCCGCCCGCGGACTGCGAAATCTCGGCCTCGCTGAAAATGACGTGCCTGAAACGCGAGGTATCGGTCACGTTGTTGAGCTGTATGCTGCGCCAAGTCGAGTCCTTGTCGAACTGGCCGCTGGCGTAGACCGATTCCCAGCGGATTGGCTGGTCTTTTGTGCCTTGGGCAAGTACTACGCCGTTGACCTGGAACTCGGTCTCGTAGGTGGAACGGGTCACTTCCATGCAAACGCCTGGTGCGGCGGTAAAGGTATCACCGGCATCAATGAAAAAATCGTACGTGTTGCCATAGAACCAGTATTTGTTGACAGAGTCGGCAAAGGTGATATTGTTGCCGTCCGTGTGATAACCGTTGCCATAGAGGCTCTGAATAAAATACCCCTTCCATCCGCAGTCATAGATCGAGATGTTGCTGAATGCTGTGGCGCAGTAGAAGTTCATGGTTATTGCCGCCCCGGTGCAATATTCGATCCGGGTGTTTTTTATGACACCACCCCTTGTCCGGTGCAAACGCATGCCGAAGGTGGCGCTGTAGCGGATGGTGCAGCTGTCAACGTAGAGACTCTCGGCCGTGTTGTCGACCATGAGGCAGCCGTAATCGTATGAATCGTTCTTGCCGCCTTTTTCAATAGTAACGTTGATGAGGGTGCAGGCTTTTGCCGTGGAGGAGATGGTAATGCCCTGCCAGGCGCCCGCCCCGTCGGTCGGATTTTCGCTGGTGAACACGACGGGTTTTTCCTTTGTGCCCCGGGCGATGAGCGAGCCGTGCACGAGGAAATCGTAATTGGCGTTGTTCATGCGGACAACAACGCCGGGACCGATGGTCAGTCGCACCGTGTCCTGGATATAGAAGTCACCGGTGAGTATATAAGGGCTCCCGGCGCTGTCCCAGGTCACGTTTTTGGGACTGCGTAGCGAGCCGCTGATGACGGTCCCTGCGCCCATCGTGGTCACCACTGTGTCGTACGAGACCGGGCCTGTGTTCGCATAGCCGTCAACAGGCCTGACCGCGACATAATATGTGTCGCCTTTTACGGTGACGGCCTCGAACGTCTCGGGTTGTCCCGGGAGCGCTCCCAGATATTTGTTCGTGCTGAACCTCGCCGAATCGAAAATGGCGATTGGGATCGTGTCCCAGCGGACCTGGTACAGATAGACCGGATCCCCGGAAGCGGGAGTGCTGTCCTGATCAGGCGCGATCCAGGTAAGCGTGAAACCTGACGAGGTTGGCGTTGCAATCAGGGAGGAGATCGGATCCGGGCATATGGTATCGGGGTCTGCCGTTGGGTTGGCATAGTAGGTCGCATTGCCCTTGAGCGTTGCGTTGATCCAGTATATGTTTCTGTTGGCTGTGTCGGGTGCGCACCAGTAGTTGCTCATGGCTTTGACCGGGTTGGTGGTCGCGCCGTTGAGAATAGCGGTGTTTATGTTTCCCGAGTTGTTTGTATGGATGCGGTTGCCTCCGCTTCCGGATACGGCCGTGTCGCCAAGGACCGCGTTGGAATTGTCGGTCCCTGCGTCCGCGCCAATGGCAACGCCGTACCTGCCGTTGTCGTGGATCCAGCAGCCGGCGATGTAGGGACGTGAGGCGGAATGCGCATACACGCCGTGCCAGACCGCTGTCTTGATTTCCGAGTTGGTTATCTGGACCCTTCCGGTGCCGCAGTTCAACAGCCGGATGTTCGAATGTCCGGCGCGCTCGAAGATGCAGGAATCAATGCTGGCCGTATCAGGGGTATCAATATACAGCATGGCCTCGTAGTAGCTGCCGCCCCAATACGACTGGCTGCCGCCAAACCGGAAATGGGCGTGTTTGATGAACACCTGCGAGGACGAAAAGAGCTGTATGCCCTGGAAGATCCCGCCGATGGTGGGGTGGGTGAGGTCGCCGTCGTTGTTGTCGTCACCGTTGATGGAGTCGTCAGTGATGTGTGTAAACACCACCATGCTGTCGGCCGTGCCGTTGATGTTCAGCGTGACGCCATTGGCTTTGATCCGGTAGTCGCCGGTGAACTTGAAGACCGCGCCCGGACCAATGTTCAGAATGATACCAGTGCGCAGGTAGACATTGTGCGATATTATATATGGGTTGCCTGCGGCGGTGAGTGTGGTGTCGGCAATGAGGGAGTCGGGTAGAGAGCTCTGACCAAAAAGCGCCTGGGCCGCAATAGCCAGAATCAGAGGAAGCGTGTATATGGTTTTCATGGTATGTTCCCTTTGTCCTTAATTGATGCCAGGAGGAAGAATGGGGTCGGGCAGTTTTCCACTCGCGGGTTCGATCGTGTCGACCGGAGGCTTGTCCTCTTTTTTAGTCACCAGATAATAGACCAGACCGCCCGCGCCTCCCAGAAGGGCCACTGCCGTAATCACGGCGCCGACACTCGGTCCTTCTTTTTTCACTTCAACCGGGGCAATGGGGGTTGCCTTGGCAGCCTGTTCCTTTTCTTTGTCCTTTTTTGCCTGGTCTTCGATGGCTTTTAGATCTTTTAGGTTTTGTGATACGTCGTCTCCGGCGAGTTTTTTGGCCACAATGGTGATTGCCAGGGGAAGATTTTCAACCTCGCAGGTGCAATCCTGCGAAACGGTTTGTTCTATTTTACCCGTGCGAATATCGATGGTGCGAAGATTGACCAGATAGAGTTTTCCCAGTTTTCCCAGACTGCCCGCGACCATTTTTTCCACGCCAAGCAATTGGCCTATCTCTATGAGACAGGCCTCGTCGGAGCAGGCGCCGCTTGCCTGAAAGCCCTGTTCCTTCATTATTTCATCCATTTGTCCCCGTTCCATGACCGTAAAGCGGCCAGTGGCGACCAGATCGGAGCGCAGCCGGTCGGACAACGCCTTTCCCGCTATCGCTTCGAGCCCCTGCAGTTCGAGATCGAGCACCGCAACACCGAATTTTACCTCGGCTGCAGTCATGGGTTTGGCCGCAGGAGCAGCCATTGTATCAGAGATAGGAGCTACTGGGGCCTGTTCCACCTGGCACCAGAGGCCGCTGGTTGCAAGGCCTAACAATAAAACAACGTATTTTCTTTTCATAGTACAATTCCTTTGGTTGGGGAAATTCTCAGGTGACATAGGAAATATTCTATTGAATTATAACAGATGAATTATAACAAATTTCCGGGAAAAGAGCAATAAAAAAATTAGAATAAATTATACGCTATCCCAAAGAGAAAAGCGCCGAAGAGCGTAACAATCAAATACAGCGTAACAACCCTCTTTTCCATACTCGCGAACAGGGCTGCAAGGGTCGACATTTTTGTGGCCGGACCTGAGATAAAAAAGGCAAGGACCGCGCCTTTACTCATGCCGCTTTGATAGAGTACCTCGATGACTGGAATGCTTCCGCCGCCGCACGCATAAAGAGGAATCCCCGCCGCGACCGCGATCAGGACCGAGATTTTTGAGTTGCCGCCAAGCACCCGGAGCACCAAATCAGACGGTACCAGGATATTTACCAGGGCAGCGACCAGCAGGGAGATAAGGAACACCCGCCCAATGAATTTGCCCTGTTTAAGCAATTCCATTCCGAGTTGGCGCCAGGAAAAAGGTCCGCCTGGTATCGCAGGAGTAGCATGGCCTGACTGTGTCTGGCCGTTACCAGCATGGCGCCAGAGGCGTTGCGCTATAAGTCCTCCGACAAGCCCCAATCCAATAGAGGCGGCGACCCGCATGACGGCCATCTCAGGACCAAATGCGCCAAGGGTCAGAAAAAAGAGGATGGGGTTTATCAATGGCGAAGCGATGAGGAATGCGATCAGGGGCGCCACGGGTATGGCCTTGCTTTTAAGCAGGCTGGCGATAATGGGGATAACCGCATAGGTCCCCACTGGAGAGATTCCTCCCAGAAACGTTGCAATGATCACCGCGGCAAAGCCGTGTCCTGAAAAACCCCTGTTGATCCGGTCCCTGGGAAAATAGAGCGTTAGCAGGGCGCTTGCCACAATACCCACCAGGACAAAGAGCCACATTTGGGAAAAGAGGTCCGCAAAGGTGACAATGATCTTTTTCGTATGGGTGTTTCGAAAGACAAACAGAAAATAGGAATACCAGCGTTCGAGGGTCTCCATGCGCCCCTTATTTCAGATACACGAGCCGGTGCGTCAATATGGTTGAACCGCTTGCAAGCCGGACAAAATAGACGCCGCTGACAACAGATTTGCCGTATGCGTCCCTGCCGTTCCACAGAATAGTGGCGTTTTGGCGGGCGGTCGGTCCGGAAAAGAGCGCCTTGATCTTCTTCCCAGAAGCGTCAAACACGTCGATTCTGACAGGCGCGGCGTTTCCCGGCAATGTAAAACTGATTGCTACCGTGCTGTTGAACGGATTGGGGCTGCCCGACAGGGTCGCCTTGGTTGTGGCAATGGTACGGGGCTTTTCAATGGCCACATTGGCGCCAAGATGATAAAAGGTGTTTGGCACTGTACGGCCGCCAAAGTACGACATTTTCATGCCCGCTGAAAGGGTGACTGGGTTTCCAAGCGACCCCCACGTGTGGGGCACGTAGCTTGTGCGCATGGTCGCTGTCCCGGAAGTGACCGCGGCAATACTGAACCCGTATTCGGAGCCGCTTCGCCGTATTTTTACTAAAATCGAATTATCGCCCTCGTTCAGCTGGACATCCTTGAGGAAGGCCACTCTGCTGTAGGTGAGGAGGCCGGTTGTGTCGAGGGCTTCAACACCGTTTACGTGCACTCTGAGGTCCCTCAGCCCGCCTATGTAGAGTCTGGCTGGCTGCGCTGTCTTCGAATAAATACGCGTAAAGGCGTAGGTTACGCTATTTGCCGCTGTTGCTGGCAGTGTTGGGTCAAGCATATCGATATAGTCGGCGGGTGAATAATATGGGGTCCAGGTATGACCGTTCTCCTGGTCGCCTTCGTAGGGGTCTGCGCTTGTTTCGCTTATATGCAATGTGTCAATATCGGGCGAGGAAAAGGGGCCGAGAAGCAGCCACCGCCTGCACCCTCTGCCGTAATAGTGGGACGCGGTAAAGTTGGCGTAGGTCCCGGAGAGTTTGATTGGCGCCATGACGTCTGTTTTTACCATGTCCACTGAGTCGCCCACCACGGCGATCTGGTCTGGAAACAAGGTGCCAAAACCTTTGGCTGTTCCCCAGCGAAGGATTTCTATATCAAGGGGATTCAGGTTCATTGTCAGGCAGCCCACCGCATCCACAGCAATGGGATCGCTTCCGGCAAGTATAAAATTCCGTTTGAGAAAGCCGGTCCGCTGCGCATCCGGGTGCGAACCATCGCCTTCGAGCGAGGCCAATGCGTCGACAATACAGTAGTCGCTGGGGTGGTAGCTGAAGAGATTGGCCACTGTTTTTGCCAGCAGGTCGTGGTCAAGAAGGCTGAGTGACGAGCTCCGCGTTGTTCCGTAGACAGTGTTGGCGTATGTGGCGCGCGAAACAGTTCCAATGTAATTTTTTTGCACGCAATTGATGATGACATCCCGGGTCGTTTTCATGACTGGTATATTGACTAAAATATTGCAGTGAAGGACCGCGTCCGTGGGATTGTAACCGGTGCCACTGATGGTATTGGCAGTGGCAAGCGCGCCTAGGCCGATCTTGTTGTCAGTTGGCACGGGATAGATTTGCGGTACGCGGCCCACGCGTTCAGAATCAGGAATCTCGTTGTATGGCAGGCCATTGTCCATGATCTCGTTATAATTCGAATTGATATATTCAATTGTTTTTCCCGGGTTGCGTGCGCGTGCCGCTTCCACAAGTGTCTTAAAGGAAAAGGTGCTGGACAGTCCTGGGAAATAACTGTTCCAGCGCGACCCATAGAATTCGGACCGTTCAAAGATATCAAATTCTCCTGAGAAGCCGCTATACGAACCGCCGGCAAGCAGGGAGATGCGTTGGGCATTGGTGCTGTCGGCAATATAGTCAAAAACAGCCTGGATAATACGCGGGTCAGTCTGGTCTCCCAGGGTGTAGGTATAGCCAGGATAAAAGCAAAGGTTTGGCAATAGCGCTACCCAGCAGTTCGCGCCAAAGGCGTTGATTTTGTATTTCAGTTCCGATGTGCTGGTGCCCCAATGTTTGTCCAGTGAAAGCGCGCGCAGCACCATTTCCCTGATTTCAGCAGGGGTAAGGTCTTCCTGGCTCCCCTTGGAAAAGGAGAGACCAGCGTGTTGGGAGGTGATGAGGCTCACATGGGTTGTTATCGATGCGCCGGATACGGCGTCGTATCCATCGATCATCTCTTCGCCCGATTCAGAGAAAAAGGTGTCCACAACAGGGTCAATGATGTCCTTGGTGCGTGAGGTGACAATGTCGAAAGCGACCAAACATGCGATTATGCTGAAAAGAAGCAATGGTTTTTTGTTTTTTAGCAATTTCATATGAAGGTCCTTAGAATACTAAAATCTAGTTAATTCTCCGCTTCCCGGCAATCAGGGAGGCAATTGAGTCTGGCTTGAAAACGCCTTTTTCAGTAATGATGGCAGTGATATATTTTGCGGGAGTTATATCAAAAGCTGGATTGCCCGCCCGGCATCCCGCAGGCGCAACCGCCACCGTGGCAATGGTCCCGGTTTTTGTGCGGCCTGAGATTGTTAGGACTTCATCCTCGGGCCGTTCTTCTATCGGGATCGCATTGCCTGTGGAACAGGCGCTGTCTATTGTCGACGTGGGTGCGGCAACATAGAAGGGGATGTTGTTTTCGCGCGCAAGCACAGCCTTTTCATAGGTGCCGATCTTGTTCGCCGCATCGCCGTTTATCGCTATGCGGTCCGCGCCAACAATGACCATGTCAATGAGTCCCTTGCGCATGTAGTGGCCCGCGGCATTGTCCGCGATAATGGCAAAGGGTACGCCTTCTTCTTTTAGTTCCCATGCGGTGAGCTTTGCTCCCTGGAGCCGCGGCCGTGTTTCATCCGCATATACGAAGACTTTTTTTCCCGCCCGATGCGCCGCATACACAGGCGCCAGGGCAGAACCCCAGTCCTGCAGGGCCAGCCATCCGGCATTGCAGTGGGTCAGGATCCTGAAATTGTTTTTTATAAGCTTTGCACCGGTTTTTCCCACAGCTTCTCCTGATGCGACATACTGGTCTGAGATGGCCTTTGCCGCTGCTACCGCGGCTTTTTTCGCCTCACACAGATTTTTGGTTTTTTTTACTGCTTCGGCAACACGGTCAACAGCGTAAAACAGGTCTTGAGCGGTGGGACGGGTTTTCCGTAAGATTTCAAAGCCTTTTTTAATATAGGGTGTAAAACCTTTTTGCGGGGCAGACAATACAACCTGGGCAGCGCCAAAACCTGCGGCAGCGCCAATGGAACCTGCGCCGCGGACGGTCATTTGTTTAATCGCTTCAGCGGTCTGATGGTAGCTTTTCAGCACAGCCACCCTGAATTGATGGGGGAGCAGTCTCTGGTCTATCATATATACCGTGGGGCCTTTCATCCAGACAGCGGTATAATTTTTTCCCCTTACACGCATAACATTAAAAATGCATATTAATAGAGGTAAAAGGCAAAAGGAACAAAGGGCGGTGGAGAGAGGCTTTTAAATAGATAAAAAAGCTATATTACTCCAGAAAGGACTACTATCATGAAAATGTTTTTTTTTGTTTTTGCGGCTTTTGTCAGTCAGGCTGCGGCCCTTACCTATGTGGATCTGCCGGAAAAGATCATGAGCATTGACTCATTAAAAAAGGCCAAACTTCAGCAGACTTTTGCCAAAAACTGGAAACCCGCTCAGCTGGTTGAAAAACCTTTGGAAAAGTACCTTATCGATCTGGTTGGCCTTGCCCTGCTCAACAATGAATCTCCAGACAAATGCGTTGCCGTGGTAATGCAGTTCTGCGCAGTGGTAAAAAAACGGGTTGCGCCTGATGATCTTTTCAAGGTCATTGAACTTTCTTTTAATCAGAACGTTACGGACAATCAACTAGCGGCTGGTGCTGCGGCCCTCAAGTCAGCGCAGCAAAAGGGACTGCCATCCTCCTTGGTGGGCTTCATCCTATCGCACGGTATTGCGAAGCAATGGAATGAAGCCAAGTTAACCGCGGCCTTTAGGGGACTTGAACAGGCAAAGTCATCCAAGGTTTCTTTGGTAAAGGCGGCCCTGGCTATCATGGCCGCCCTTGATGCGGCGGGAGGCGATGCGTCTCCGGCGCCTGTTGCGCTCCAGGCTGTAAAAGGCGTGGATAAAACGGCTGGCTGGGATGGAGTCGAAGCGGCAGTGGCTGGCGGAGTAGCGCCTGAAATTGCTTACGAGCTATATCTTTCGCTCAGACAAGCTACGTGCAAACCTGAGTATGTCAACGACCTTTTACACGGACTGGTGCGGGCCCTTGGCCAGGGGCTGTCCGCCAACCGCATGGGTGTCTCACTGGCAAGCAGGGTCCAGGAAGCAAGTGATACGCCGCCCCATGGTATCATAGAAGAAGAACTTATCTCAATCAGGGGAATGAACGAAGAGGCGCGGCGGCTGGTTGTACTCAGTAAAAAACCCGGCCTATTGGAGCGGATTAATAAACCCGTGCCAGTACAGGCTGCGGGCCCGCGTATGCTTGACGAAGACCTTCTCCGGACGTCTCTCATGGAATTCCACAGCTCACGGACCCCGTTTTCATGGTATGGGGCGACCCTCAACGGTGTTGACGGCGGGGGGCTGGCATACGTCTGTTATACGGAACAGGGCCTCAGTATCCCGAGGACGAGTGATGAGCAGTTGGCCTGGTTTAAACAACAGAAAAAACTTGCCGATACCAGCGATCTGAAATTTGGCGACATTCTTTTCTTTACCGGTAATGGCGTTGCCCCTGTTGTCCATGCGGGCGTATATTATGGCAGTGGCAGGTTTTTGCATGCCACCTCGACGGTTGGCATCACGTTCGGCGATCTTAACGACCCCTTTTTCCATACACGGATAAGCGCGGCGGGCAGGGTGGGTGATTGATTTTCCACTGGGGCATACGTTATATTTCGATAAGAAATACTTCACGTGTCACACTATTCCGGAGGGTTTATGTATAAAATCAGCGCGCTCTTTATCATTGGCATTCTTGCGGGGGCGCTCGCAGCCGACATCCTTGTGATCAGAGAGGATACGCCGCTTTTTACCGACAGCACGCTCTATGAGAAAGCCGCGGTCCTGACCCTGACCGACGAACCGCAGATCATAACCATCCAGTCGGAGACCGAGAACGGGTATGGCGTGGAATTCGTTGACTCGCTCTTTCTTGATTCAATCACCGGCTATGTGAACGCACGGTCGCTTGAGAACAAGAAGGAAATCACTTTTTATTCAATGGCTGTCGTGGAAGGGTCGCTGGTCTATTCCCAGGATTTTTCCGTAAAATACGACCTCTACCGGGACGGCAGGGTGGTCCTTGATAAGCTGGTCTATGTGGCGTTGTGTGAAAAGGGCACCATTGATACGGTCTATTGCAAATACGCTTTTCTGGAAAAAATAGACGCCATCGAGAAGAAGGCAAAGGACCTCATGGCACAGATCGATAAGACAAAGCGGGCCAAAACAAAGAAAAAATTGATCACCGACCTTGCGGCGGTCCAGTCGCAGAGTTTTCCCATCCAGACCATCAAGGTCCAGTTTTCAAGCCCCCGTATGGTGAAGAACCCGGTCCTTTCGTATCTTATGATAGACCAGGAAAAATTCTTCGAGGTTGCAAGCAAGGACAAATTCAACGCGTGCAAATATTTTGTCCGCGGCCGCAAGGCGACATACTGGATACGGAAAGGGTCCGCGTTGCGCGTGTACAAGGATGAAGCCGAGTACAAGGCGCATGTGGCCCTGATTAAGGGACGGGAAGACTATGTCAGGACCAACAAGGTCACGGGTCTCAAGGCAAAGGCGATCCTCACGGGAAAGATCGTCCTCGACATGACCGGACCCGATGTCGTCGCAAGTCTCGGGACGCCAATCGATAAAACGCCCGAAGCGGAACGGTTCGGCGTATTGCAGCAAACCTGGGTCTACAAGGATTTCAGGCTCATATTTTTTGACGGCAAACTGGTAAAATGGGAATAAACAGGGGGAACCAATGAAAAATATCCTGGCGCTGCTGCTTGCTTTTTGCGGGGTTCTGTACGCTTCATACTCGCGAATCGAGTCCATGGGCAAGACCGATTTCTACTTTGAGGACGATATGAACATGTTCGTCAATCCCGCGAACATGGCATTGCATTCCAGCTTCATTTTTGGTGAACTCGGGACCACGATGACGGATTCGGCGCTTATCACCGACCCCTATGTAATCCGGGAGACAGCCTACAATCCCTGGTTTGGCGGCGTTTTTTCAAAAGACCTCAAGAACGAGTCGCGGTTTTCCGTTGGCATGGCTTTCAACCGGGACGATAAATGGGTTTCACTCATGAACGGCATCATAGATCTTGCGAATACGGATACCGTATTTAAAGACAACTCGGGGATCGGTCCCATGCTGCCCAAAGTGATAAACAAGGTCGATCTTGCCATTGCCTACCGGCATCCATCCCGTTTCTCCGTGGGCGCGCTTATCTATGGCGGCGCGAACCGCGACAACCAGACGCAGATATCGGTCGCTGAAAACTACAGCAAGCGGGAAGCGTTCATGGTAAAGGGCATTCTTGGCGTTACCAAGCATTTTATGAACAACTTTTTCCTTGAAGGGTCTTTTGGCACGTCAGTGCATGATTTTACCTACCGGTCGTTCGATCAGACGCTCCAGGTCAAGCCGCGCAAGGGTCTCAACCTTTTCGGCCACCTGCGTATGTTTGTCCCGCTTTCCGATCGTTTTTCACTGGTCCCTGTAGCGAATTTCGAGCAGGTCCTGCAGGGGCACCAGTTCACGGACATCGGTGATGTTGATTCGGTGCTTGCCGCAAACGATGTCAACGACTATCTCGACGTTTCAGGCGGTTTCGGATTCAATTTTTTCGAGGCGGAGAAAAAAACGCAGTTCATCTTCGGTATGGACGGGCATTTCCTCAAGGCGCAGAACGACCGTACTATAACGGTCAACGGCGCGGCGCCGCCCGACGGCGGCTACAGCGGCGGCAAGAGCGAGGACCTCTACGGTGTGTTCACGTTCGGCATTGAGCGGCAACTCTATTGGAACTGGCTTGTTGTCCGTGCCGGCGGCAGAAAGGTCTTTGGTATCAGCAGGACGGTCACAACCACGACCTCCAAGATCGAACAGATGTGGGAGAACCCGGCGACCAACAATTCCCGGTCCGACCTCATTGGCGTGGGCCTTGGCGTCAATTTCCTGCGCAAGCTGCAGCTCGATTTCACCCTTTCTGAAGATATTCCTTACAGCATCCTCTATGTTGTCAGCGGTGTTTCGGGCAATGTTTTCACCCGTTTCAGCTGCTCGTATTATTTCTAAATGGCGCGGACATTTCTTGTTGTCCTCCCTGCGGAGGGAGGCTCACGGACCCACGGCGAATATGTGGTCAGCGCGCTTGTTGCGCGGGGCCACCAGGTCCACACTTTCGACTGTGGCGCCTATGCGCGCGGTCTCTCCAGCCTGCTTGCGGCCAAGGGCGATATTGCCAACGACCTTCTGAACCAGTCCCTGGTGGTCAAGGCTCTTGAGATAAAAGCCGACGTTGTGCTGGTCATGGCGCTTGCGCCTGTCACGGTTTTCGCGGTCACCCTGCTTAAAAACGCTAGCATCAGGACCGTCCACTATTTCTGCGAAGATTTGAAGATGTTTTCGCTCTGGAAGCCCATCATCAAAACGTACGATCATTTTTTCATTATCCAGAAAAATCCTTGGGAAAAGCAGCTGCAGGAGGCGTATAACCCGGAAACCCGCTACCTGCCGCATGGCGCCCCCATAGAATACCTGGAAGGGACCCGGGCGCCAAAGGAATATGGAGCGGTCTTTGTTGGTTCTCCCTACGAAAACAGGGTCCGTTTTTTTGACAAACTTTACCGCATGGGATGCAATTTTTCCCTCTGGGGCCACCGCTGGGCCAAGGCCCCGCTTTCACCCGAATGTAAAACGCGGATCGTGGACGGCGTCAGCTGGCTCTCGTCCGCGCAGATCCAGGCCATTTTCAGCAAGGCGCAGATCGTCATCAACCTCCATTCAACCATTGTGGGAGACCAGGACGTTGATATCAAAGGCGATTTCATCAACCCCCGCACATTTATGGTCCCCCTTTGCCGCGCCCTCCAGATTGCGGACCGCCGTGACTTGTTGTACGATTTTTACGAAGAGCGGACTGAAATAGTCACTTTTTCCTCTGCGTACGAACTTAAGGACAAAATCGAGTATTATCTAACCCACGAGGAAGAGCGGGAACGGATAGTTGAAGCCGCTTTTCGGAAGACTGTCGCCGCCCATCTTTTAACCACCCGCATGGACAGCCTTGAGCGTCTGGTCTTTCCCGATCCCTCCGCGCATTGCCAACAAGCGATCAACGAGCTTGCCGAAGATATTTCGCGCACCCATTCGCACCGGGAAAAGGGGTATGCCTGATATTCTGGTAATGCTCCCTAATAATCCGGGCGATGTTCTCATGGCCACGCCTGCGCTGCGCGGTCTGAAAGAACAGGGCAATACGGTCCATTTCCTTGTTGACCGCGAATGCGTTGACATGGTCTCCGGCAATCCCCGCATCGCGTCCCTGCATGTCTTTGAACGCCAGGAGCTGAAACAAGCGCTCCAACATAACCGGGCCGCGGGAATGCGCGACCTTGAGAAATTCGCTGGCAAACTTACCGGCCGTTCGTACGATATGGTTGTTAACCTGTTCCAGGGCGCGTCAACAGCCATTATGGCATCGCTTGTAAAGACGCAACAGTTTATGGGCGCGCAACGCAACGCGGCAGGCAAGAAGACGCTTTCCGGCGCCCTCACGGCGCTTCTCTATTCCATTCCTTATGCGCGTGCCTATGCGCCCGCTCACGTGTCAGACCTCTTTTGCCTTTTGGCCGGTGTTGCGCCCGACGGCAAGCCAGTGGAACTGTTTATTCCAGAGGCGGTGAAAAAGGCCGTTCAATCGCGGCTTGAAGCATGTGGAATCAGCCAAGGAACCTATGCGGCCATCCATGCGTGTTCAGCGCACAGGAAAAAAGAGTGGGACCATGGTGAGATAGCGGCTTTGGTCGCATTGCTCGAAGCGAACAACATCCCGGTTGTGCTGACCGGCTCTGAACATGAGAGGGAACGTGTCGCTAAAATCATTTCCATGGCAGGGTCCAGGAAAAGCCTTAATTGCGCCGGTGAATTTAATCTCATTGAATCGGCTGCTGTCATTTCCCATGCGCGCTGCCTGGTGACCGGCGACACGGTTGCCATGCATATGGCCGCGGCAACAGGGACAAAGATCATCGCGATCTTCGCGCCAACGTCGCCGCTTGAGACAGGGCCCTATTGCAGCGGGGCCACGGTCTTTCGCGCGCAGTGCTGGTGCCACGGGCATTATTCAGGAGAATGCTCCATGAATGAACGTTGTACAGCAGGCATTACGGCCAGAGATGTTCTTGATGAAATTTTGGGCAGGCCTTATACGCCCAGAAAGGGCGTTACCCGTTATGAGTCCCGATTCGATGCCCATGGCTTTATTGATTATCAGGACCAGGGAAAGAGCGGGTACACGCCAGTTGCCCGGTCGCTGGTTCAGGAAATGGACACTCTGAGCGTAACGCAGCTTGAAAAAGAGACCCTTGAGGCCTTTCAGAAACTCTTGCGGCAAAGCATCGATTGTCTTTCCCGGTTGCAGGCCAAGGGGAAGAAAGGTTCTGAGTCAGCGGATCTGGTAAAAAAGAACGCTGCTGCCGAGAAGCAGATGGGAAGGCTGCCTGGTATTGGCGCGTATCTAACCGCGTTTTTACGGTTCAGAAACAATTCAATTGAATCCGACCATGTCTTGGCGCTTACCCAAAGCATGATTAAAAACAGCGAAGAGATGCTCAATAGTGTGGACAAGATATTGGACGCGTGTTGCCAGCTTTCTACACCTTCCCTTGATCAGGGGGAGATTAAATCAAAATATATCCTGCTGTTGGGTCAGGGTGTTTCTGCCCTGCCCGGCAGTTTGGAAGAGATGGCTGCTGCGCTTGATCGGGACAGCGCTTTTGTGGCCTGCTCGGGTAAAATACTCGATGACAATGACCTTGTTGTCAGCGCAGGCGATGGGTCTGGCCACGGTCTGAAACGGTACAATGAACATGTTATTCAATACCGTGAAATAGAGGATGGGTGCAGGGATTTCACGCTGGTGAGAAAAGAGGCGCTCAATGCCTCGAATGATTTTTCAGGAAGGGTGCTCTATTGTCCAGACGCTGAGGCTGTTGTTTGTTAGCGTGCTCCCATGCTTTGTATCAGATAGACCATCTTGCATATATCCAAATACAATGATGGGTCTGGTTACATAACACCCAATCACTTCTTCAGGGTTTGTTTCCCTATATCGAATGCGCCTTTGGTCCCCACAGGAATGGTAAAAACGGCATTGGCCCCAGATTCATCGTCGGCCACTGCTATTTTGTAGTGACCGGGTTTTCTGCACACAATCTGGAAGCCGCCGTCTTTGTTCGTGAAGGTATTCATTGGCTGGGCGTTAGGATCGTCGAGGTGCACAATCGTAATCGACACAAACGCGAGCACTTTGCCATCCATACTCGCAAGCGTGCCAAGCAGAAAGATGTTTTCTCCTTGCGGCGCTGTGTCAACGCTATCGACCGTTTCCTTTCGTTTGGGAAGGGGCGCGCCGCTGCCCGAGAAGGTCATGGTCGGAGAACGGTAATAGCCGTTGTTTTCGACCGGGATATCAAAGGTAATAGGATGGCGGCCTTTGGCTTCCACAGGCGTAATCAAATATGTTCCTGTTCCCAATCCCATGAACTGGAACCGGCCAGCGCCATTGGTAAAGGTTTTTGTAGGCTGAGCGTCTTTTTTATCTCGGGACGTAATTATAATGGCCTGGTACGCAAATGGACTTCCATCGATATCGAGCAGACTCCCGAAAACCAGCACGGTTTTCTCAGCGCCTACTGAAAGCAGAAAGCCACTCTTGTACTGGGGGAAAAGCGTGAAGTCCATTTTTTCTTCCACAGACCCTATGGGCGGATTCAGCGGGGTCAATTTCAGCCGTTTTAGCTGATACGATGTATAGAAAGGGAGTACAGCTGGCCCCAGTTTATTGGAAATTGCTTCATACCCCTGATCGGTTGGATTGATCATTATCTGGCATTGGGATAGATTTTTGATGCCCTTTGCCACCACAAATCCCCCATATATGGGCCGGGAAAGGCAGACTGTCTTGTCCACATAGACCAGGGCGGTCTTTAAACTCAGGGCTGTCTGGTGCTGTAAAAAGGTGCCTTTTGCGTATGTGGGATCATCCATGGCTTGTGAAAGCTCAATGCTCCCTTGGTTTCCCGAATATCCAAGCGTGCCTCGATAATCATTGTTGTCTGGTCCAAGCTGGGCTGCAACAGACGCGGAAACCCTTTCCGGAGCAGACTTGGTATTATCATAGTTCCACTGGAAACTCGTGTTATAATCCCATTGGGGTTCCTGGGGCTGAGGCTCTGTGGTAAATTGGTCCAGTTTGCTTGGCTGATGCCTTCTAATGATTTCACCCACGCTGAAATCATTGGGACCAGCCCGGAACGACCACTGGGCGCTGAAGATAATGGATGAATTGGCTTTTCGGGCATTCAGGTCTGAAGCATGCTGGATGGTTGCGCTGGTTCTTAATGCATTTTTCCAGGTTTTCTGGAAGGTGAGGGAGAGCATGGTAACATTTACTGTATCCCGGCACAAGTAGTACCTTCCGGCAATACTGACGTTGAATTGACCAGCCAACGGTATGGTGACATCAGAGGAAAATTTTAACGCTTCCAGATTGCGGATGAGCGTGTCTTCAAAGTTTTTCAGGAATTTCGGTCCAAAGTATTCTGCCTGGGTATTCCAAATAACCGGTGTGGGCAGTCTGTCCGCGCTCACGCCTTTATTTTTGGAATACTTATAAAACACGGAAGAGCGCAATGTGAAACCAAGCCGCGTAGCGAAGCTTGGGCCAATTTTATTGATGTAGCTGCCAGTAGTGTTCAATGCAAGGGGTCCAAGGGGGGTTGCACGGGTGAATTCGTATCCAAGAATGCCCTTAGAGGGAAAGGCCTGGGTATAATAGCCATGGGTATACACATTGGACACCGCGCCCTGGTAGCTAAAGGAGACAAAGGGTTTTTCCACATCATAGTCATAGCCTCCATCATGGAGGTGGCTGGGGAACCCGACATTTGCGGAATACCGGGATATGCCTTTTGCCAGCAGAGCGGTTTCGTATATGGAGGAAAATTCCATGGTTTCCTTGCGGCCGGCAAAATCTTTGGTAACAATTTTAACATCGTTGTTACCGGCAATGAAAGGATATCCGCGAATATCGTGTGTTCCCGCATCCAGATACATTCTACTCACCATGGCGTCATTTACCCAAACTTCCACTTCAGCGGGGTCGGTAAGGTAAAATTCATATTCACCCACCGGGTATGTAAGAATGTGGGGCTGCAGCGAGTAATCCTTTGAAGCTCCTATACCACCCATGTGAACAAAAGACTGATATCCTATGGTGGGATACAGAATGTCGCCCGCCATTATTCTAAGGGCGTTTCTCTGAGGCTGGTCGTATACCAGGCGAATATCATTGCGTATAACAGCAGGATCGGCGTTTTGTTGAAATCCGGCAGACCCTTCTAAAACAGTATGATACACGTTCAATGCACCGTCAAAATGGCCATAAAATGGCTGGCGGACCTTTCTGTTCATATTCACGATAAACAGGGAATCGCTCCTCGATAAATTTTCCGAGACTTTTTGGCGATACTGAAATTGCTGGTTGACGTGGATGTTCACATATGCGGACACGGCATTGGGCTTGATGGACTCCACCACATAGGGATCTTCCATACCCCCGCCTGTCAGGTAATGGGTCTGTTTCAGCAGAAAAATCGTGGGGACAGTGATTTTTACTTTGTCTGATCGTGAATCAAAGGCCGTGGTGAGGTTGAGCCCATCGAGAACATGCTGTGAGATTCTGCCATTGGCCTCGACTTTGTCTTTGACCATTTTCACAAATTCGGGCGTTGCGATGGAAGATATTACAGTAAGGATGGGCGCCGAAGGAATGGTGAAGTCGAGCCGGTCTTCTGAAAAAACCACATCGACCTTTCCATTGACTATTTCATTAATGATAAGGACAGCCTCAACCTCCTTAATCTGCTCGGGCGGAGCCATATTAAAGATTTCGCGGTAGAGTTCTTCGCGGGTCTTGTTTGAAAGTTTCTCTTCCTGAAGTTGTTTGCCTGCCTCAAAATCGACGGCAGCTGCATAACCTGGGATATAGCCAATGGAATACATTAATGCAAGGACACCAAAAAAGCGTTTATACATAGGCTTTGAATGGCGCATGATTGGCGTCACAGACTTACCAACGTCCGTACCCTTTTAATCCCCGAATCCAATGATTGCGCGTATGCGGCCCACAGGCGCCTGCGAGGGCCAGGGAAGGTCGAACCTCCTGTGGTATCCGGGAAAAAGGCTCTGCCGTGTCTGTTGCGAGGTAAGGACCGGGACATATGCCACACTTTTTTTAGTGTCCATCTGGCCGTTTTTGTCAACAGGGGTGATCCGCAGTTTCATTCCCGCAAGTTTTTGCCTTCCAGTACCTTTGTTGAAAATGTATAACATTAAATGGGGCTGACCAGCGCTATCAATCTTGGCTATGGCAGAATCCACAACAGTCTCGGGTTGTGGATTTGCGGGAAGGACCACAATAACGCCTTCGTACCGTGTAAGGACATTGAGCCTGCCCTGTGCTGTTGCCCTTTGCTGATCCTCGTCGCCCAGCTTTACCGGCGCCTGGTCAGCGATTAATCCATAGGCGGTCTCTTTTGCGGGGATTGAATCTCCCACCCATTTGACCTGAACGCGCTGGGTTTCACCTGGCAGAAGCACAATCTGCGAAGGGTATACGACAAAGTTTTCAGCTGAGTTGTCGTCTTTATATGTAACCTTTGAGCCGCCGATATCAACTTCACGGCCTTTAACTTGCAACTCAATGGCCATGGGAATCTTTGCGTCACCTTTTTCTGATTGAATGGAGACCTCAGCGCTGGTCTTGTTTGCTGCAAGGTCTAAAAAGGTGATGAGCGGGTTTAAAGAATAGCCCGCGTGCACTGGCAAAGACAGACACAGCAAGGAAAAGCATGCAAACGCTTTGACCGCAACGGCTTTTTTCATGGCCATATCCCCTTTTCTAAATTGATATTTCATAGTCCTACGCTTATGACCGCTGTTATTGCCTCAGAATAAAAACCCGCCAGCTTGCCCGCTGGATTTGCCCAGCTTGCCCTCAGTTCAACGATATAATTGACTGTTTCCGTTGTCTGGGCCGCCCCTGGGTCCCATATAAATTCATCACCGGAAAGGTTGTGGAGCACATCCAGATCAATGGGCTCCGCGAGCCCAGTACCCAGGACGCCGCTGACTTTGTCTAAAATAACCGCGGTCATGGGGATCTCCCTGGTACCGCAGGTGAATTTGCATCTGTTCGCGAACCTGAAGCTTACGTCAAACCCGTTTACGGCATTGCTGTTGATGATAAAAAGGGCGATCTGCTCGTTGCTGCTGCTTCCTGAAAAATCAAAACCAACCACGCCCTGACATTGCATGGTGTTAACTAGCGGATCGGGAGGAGAGAGAGCGCCGGGTTTAATGACAACAACCAGGCCCATGAAAAGAAAACAGAAATAAAACAACCTGATTTTCATTGATAATTAATATAAAAATAAACAGTGCCAATGCACCACAAAGGAATGGGTGTCAAAAAAAAGAGGGCGCAACCGCCCTCCTTTTTCACTAACTCGTTTCTTTGAAACAATGCTATTAGTTGATCGTAGCAACAATCGAAAAAACGATGCTTTCGGTGTACAACCCTGCCAACATGCTGGAAGCATCGCCCCAACGCGCCTTCATGCTGATCGCATAGTTGGTGGTTGCGTCTGTTTGGTCAGTCGGGCTCCAGTTCACGGCGGCACCTGTTTTAGCAAGGGCTAAAATATTTCCACCGGTTGCTACTATCGGGTCTCCCAGACCTGAACCAACCGCGGGATCCAAAATTTCAACGCCAACACCCTTGTGCGAACCAGCTGGCTGATTTGCATTTGGTTCAATGGTGAGCGCTGTCATAAGAATGGCCTCAGCAACATTTTTTGTGAATTCAGCGCTGTTTGCAAAGGTCCAAGAAACGTCAAAGCTATTGCCGTTGCAATTAATAATAAAATTGCCGATTTCAACAGGGACTGTGGCTGCGCTTGAGAAATCAAGGGTCATAACGCCAACACCAACGATGTTGTTGATCAGAGGGATGTTACCACCTGTCAGCAACTGAGCGCTCATGGCGCTTCCAGCCAGCATGCCTACGAGGGCAAGAGCAAGTACCATCTTTTTCATCTGCATCTCCTTTTTTAGGTTTATTTTACTAAAAAACTACGCATTTCAATCTTTGCAATGCAAGAGAAACAACCAATGCTTTAAGCGCATCCTGGATAAATTTCCCTCGGCCCTCCTTTCCATCCCATTGATTTAAAACGCTTAATAGTGTTTATATGTATATTGAGAATCCTGCATTTCATATATCGACATAATTGGTTTCAACTTGAATTTTTTCCATAAATTTAAGCGCTTAATAAATATAACAATAAAATCAATTTATTTCAATACTTAATTTTATTTAATTGTTAAAGAAAAATTTAAAGTATTCTTTTCCATACACAAATGATAAAGCAAGGATCAATCCATAAGCTTTTTTTATATAATCAATTGCTGAAAAACAAATTATGACAATATTTGGTGCTTAATAATTTCAAAGAATGTTGCCAAAAAGCTGCACAAGAAATAAAAACCAATTTAATGCATTGAAATTATGTGTTTTATGATAGTTGCAGCAGTTTATCGATATGATGCCAAAAGGAGACAGAAATGAGGTAGTTTTCAACTATTGCTCGGTGAACGCAGGAAAATTTCCTGCAAGGGCATGGCTTATCGAATCAGAACAATATGCTTGGTAAAGACCCTATTCTCGGTATGCATTTTTATTATATAAATTCCGCTTGGACGGGTTTGCGCGTTCCATTCAATCACGGCAACCGCTGACCTGGAACCCGGAATCGTCATATGATCCACCACCCTTCCGACCATATCCATAATCTGTATATTGCCACGGATTGTCTGCGCTTGATTGCTGAACTCTATCCGTGTGCTTGCATTGAACGGGTTCGGGTAGGCCTGCAATACCATCTGATCTCTGGAGCCCTGTGGCAGTTCCGCCACCTGTGTTGTTTCGTTTCCATACTCATCAGCGCCCATGTCCGGACTGGCGTCGCGGGGAAGATTATCAAAATCATCCAAGACCTCGGGAAGCGCGACACCAGTGTTGATCGCCTGCGTGGCTGTTGCCTTGAGATGAAAATCTCCATTGACTGGATCCTCAAACCAGGATGATATGTTGCTTTGTACGCTGATGTTTCCCGTGGTATCGGGCAAAGTCCCAATTTCGCACACAAAAGGACCGACAATGATATTGTTTTTTAAAATATTGCCGGTCATGATCTGATAGGCGTGGACCATGCGGCGGGTAGGATTGGATGTGTAAAAGGTATTATTGTATACCTTTACGTCCTTGCAAAAGCACAGCTCCAGACCATAATCGAAACCAGCGTTAATGAAATTGTTCCTGACCACGATGCTTTCCGCGTCAAAAATACCCGAAGGATTGCCCAGGGCGATACTGCGATCGTTTCCGACGAATACATTGTCTTCAATGATAATGTTCCTGCACCCGCCCTGCGCCCCGCCCCACATGAAGATGGCTGCGCGGCCGCCGCCGGTGATTCCCTTGAAATTCAGGAACACGTTGTGATGTATCTGCCATCCCTCCAAGCGCATCATGTCCATCCCTGCAACATAATTGCCCACATCGCCAGGAAGGTCCAGATTGGGGATGTCGAGGGAAATGGGGGTTTTCTGTTCAAACAGGCAATAGCGGATAATGCCGTTATGCGATTCGGGCACCGGTTCCGTCGGGCCGGTCACATATCCCGGCGCCTTGAGACAACGCTTGTTGCAGTCGATGAAGCGGCAGCCGTGCAGAAGCATGTTGTCATTGTTGCCGGTCCTGAGCATCATGCCGTAGCTCCGAACGTCCTCAATGGTAATGTAGGCGAGCACCGTGCTGTGCGAGTAAATACGGAAGAGGTCGATTTTAAGCGAATCCTTAAAACCGTTGCCCCTGATAATCGCCTTAGTGGCGTCGTCGGACGCGCCACGTACAGTCACGTTGGGGGCGTTGATATTCAACGGGACATACGGCTTCATCTCATAAGTGCCGTCAGCAACGAGAATGGTCTGGCCATCCTGGGCGTCTATGATGGCCTGGTTCAATTCCGCTGCGGTCGCGACATTCACGATGATGCCCGAAGGCGGCGGCAGGGCGGGTATGCTGTCCAAAAAGCTCTGTGCTTGCGTTAAGGTTATACTTGTCAGTATGATCATCAGGGTTCGCATGGATTTCTCCTTTCACACTACTGTCAATAAAATAGCCCTTCTAGGCCGTGAAAACAAGGGGAAAATATCCGTGAATTTCTAGTTTTTCTTCGAGACCATGATAATCACGATGATTATCATGAACAAGGCATTAACACAGTACGGAATCAGTCCGTTTATGAATTGGTCAAAACCGGCCAATTCCAGATGGATGCGGTAGCAGACAAGATTGACTGCCGTGGATATGAATACGAGGGTGGTAATTGCGTAAAACGGAGCTTTTGCAATGCGCCCGGATTTATAGACAACATGGATGAGGTTCATTTCCGATAGTGCCCATAGGAACGCAAAAAATATTTCCGAGGTAAAAGGCCGCTGAAAGACCGGGCCCATAACAACCAGAGATATTATAAAAAGAGCAACACCCGTAACGTTTATGGGCCAGCTTTTTACACGGGTCGATTCCAAAAGAATTCCCGCCGAAATAAAAAATAAGAAGATTCCTGAAAAGCCGATGAGAATAGAACCCAGAACAAGAAAGGGCAGGAGAGATGCAAGGGAATGGGCCGTATCATAATACCGGATTATCCAATAGGCTGAATACATGACCCCTGTTGTGATAAGAAAGATATGTCCGAGCAAAACCGGGACAGGAACGGCTGGTTTGTCTGTACTCATTGTCAAGAAAATAACCATTGGAAAGCGTGAAAACAATGAAAATGACTCAACTGATACGTTTGGTGTGCAGTCTTTAAACATCTCTAGTGCAGGGTGATAGAATTAATTATGTTTTCATTGAAAATGGACAACACCACCAGACCCATGCCCGCGATTGTTATACAAGACCCCCTGCTTGAGCCGTACGCACACCATATCCAGCGGCGTCTTGACCAGGTGAACTTCCGGATACGGGAATTTACAACAGATGGCAAGGCGTTTAAGGACATGGCCCTGGGCCACCTGTACTATGGGCTGCACAAAGAACCGGAGCGCTGGGTCTTCCGCGAATGGGCCCCCAACGCAACTGAAATATATTTGATTGGTGAATTTTCGGATTGGGGCATTCTTGACACGTTCAAGTTCAGAAGAATCAATGGTGTTAATTGGGAACTGGAAGTGCCGCTTGGTATTCTGCGGCACAAAGACTTGTACCGGATATTTATCCGGTGGCCTGGCGGTGAGGGACACAGGATCCCGGCATGGGCAACACGGGTGGTCCAGGACCCAGCGACCCTTATTTTCAATGCGCAGGTCTGGTCTCCTGATGTTCCGTATGTGTGGAAGAACACCCGGCCAGGCGGAAAGGCCGCGGCACCTTTTATCTATGAGGCGCATGTGGGCATGGCAGGTGAGGAACTCCGGATGGCCACCTATGATGAATTCAGGAAGAACGTGTTTCCCCGAATTGCAAAGGCAGGGTACAACACCATCCAGCTTATGGCCATCATGGAGCATCCCTATTACGCCTCGTTCGGGTACCAGGTCTCAAGTTTTTTTGCGCCTTCGTCGAGGTTTGGCACACCTGACGAGTTGAAGCAACTGATTGACGAGGCGCACAAGTACGGTTTTCGCGTCATTATGGACCTTGTGCATTCTCATGCAGTAAAAAATGAAATGGAAGGCCTTGCGCGGTTCGACGGCACACACTGGCAGTTCTTCCACGATGGCGCCAGGGGAACGCATGCGCACTGGGACTCAAAATGCTTCAATTACGGCAAACCCGAGGTGGTCCATTTTCTGCTTTCGAACTGCAGGTACTGGCTCGAGGAATTCAGGTTCGACGGCTTCAGGTTCGACGGGGTCACCAGCATGCTCTATCTCGACCATGGGCTGCGGAATTTTACCCATTATGATTTCTATTTCGACGGAAACCAGGACGAGGATGCGCTTACCTACCTGTGTCTGGCCAACAGGCTCATTCACGAGGTGCATCCCGGCGCCATTACCATTGCCGAAGATGTGAGCGGCATGCCCGGTCTTGCTTCGCCCTTGGACCAGGGAGGATACGGGTTTGACTACAGGCTCGCAATGGGTACCCCTGACTATTGGATCAGGATCATCAAGGACAAGAGGGACGAGGAGTGGGACATGGGTGAAATGTTCTACGAACTCACCAACAGGCGCAAGGACGAAAAGGTCGTGGGCTATGCTGAATCGCACGACCAGGCCATTGTGGGCGACCAGACCATTATTTTCAGGCTCATGGAAAGGGCAATGTACACGGACATGCATGGCAGTTCAGACACGCTCGCTGTTGAACGGGGCATAGCTCTGCATAAAATGATCCGCCTTATCACGGCCGCAACCTCGGGCAATGGATATCTGAATTTCATGGGCAATGAGTTCGGCCATCCTGAATGGATCGATTTCCCGCGTGAGGGCAATGGCTGGTCTTTCTCTCATGCCCGGAGGCAGTGGAGTCTGGCCGACGACGCAGACCTCAAATACAGGCCTCTCGGTTTATTCGACAAGCACATGCTCGATTTTTTAAAGAGGGAAGAAGTGCTGCTGCATCCGCATATTGAAGAGCTATGGATACACAACGAAGACAAGACCCTTGTATTCGGGCGTGCAGGCCTCATCTTTGCCTTTAATTTCAATCCTGACAGGTCATTTCCAGACTATGGTTTTCTTGTTGAACATGGGAAATACAGCATAATCCTCGATTCAGACCAGAAAAAGTTCGGAGGCCAGGGCCGCATTGATAATTCACTCGTATATGCCTCGTTCGCAACCAGCGAGCCGCACAAGGGACTGCTGAAGATTTACCTGCCTGCCCGGACCGCTATGGTGATGAAATGGCTGGCCTAATCTACTGCACATCCTGGCGCAGGCGGGGGTCCACCTCGTTGATATCACCGCCAAGACCGAGATACTGCTTGTAGCTGATAACAGCCGAAGCCCTGTTGTCTTTATAGCGGAAATAAATAAAGCCGCGCAGTTTATACGCGTCTTTATAGTTTGGATCCATCTTGACCGCTTCCTGAAGGTGCATGAGCGCATAATCAGGTTCGTTATTTTCAACATACGCAAGGGCAACCGAGTACCGGATAAGGGGTGAAGACGGGTACCGTTCCGCAGCCTCTTTTCCAGTGGCAATTGCCTTGTCTGTTTTTTTTGATTTTACCAGGCACAGGATAAAATAGTAGACAGGCTCCTCGTTCAACGGCATTAGTTTGACCGCTTTTTTAAAATATTCCTGTGCCTCATCATATTTGTCTTCATCAAACAGCTTTTTCCCGTATTTCATATTGGCGTCACCGCTGTTGGGGTCTTCCTGCACCGCCTTTTCAATATAAACTCCCGCCTGCTCTGTCTTGTTTTTTGCCTGGTAGCAATTGGCCAGTCTCGCACTTATACCGGGAAAGGTGGGACTGAGTTCCTGCACCTGTTCATAATACCCGGCAGCCAATAGCACGTCTGCTTCAGAATAAGCGATTTCACCCAGATAAAAAAGGGCATCCGCGCTGGTTTTATCCATCTCGATTGCTTTTTTTAAGGCAATCTTGGCCCGCCGGAAATCCCGCTGTTTATAATAGATTACGCCCAGGGTATACACTGCTTCCGCAGTACCGTCGGTCAGCCCGAGTTCTCTTTCCAGAACCTCACGCGCCTTGGTCATAGTGCCCTGGTTGAAATAGGCAATGCCCAGCTGAATCCGGATCTCGCTCGAAGCCTGGCCCGTGGCGGTTATTTTATTCAGAATGGGAAGAGATTTGTTGTATTTGCCGAGTTTGTCATAGGTGGAAACCAAGTCCATCATTAATTGTAAATCATCCGGTGTCTGCTTATACGCAGCCTCAAGGAGCTTTTCAGCCTTTGGGTATTTTCCCTGCCGATAGTAGAGCTTGCCCAGCATGACTAAAAGCTCAGTGTCCTGCCGGTTTTTCCTGGCTGCCTGCAGGAGCACAGGTTCGGCCTTGGCATCGTATCCCTGGCCTACAAACATTTCAGACAGGCTTTTTAACGCCTCAATGTCCCCGGGATTTATTCTCAGCGCTGATTCATAATGGGTTGCCGCGCCGGCAAAGTCGTTTGCTTCCCGCGCTATTTGAGCAAGTTTCTTATGTGCATTATAATGGTTGGAATCCAGTGAAATGGCTCGTTCGAACTGTTCTTTGGCCGCAACTTCATTGTTCTGATTCTCAAGAAAGATGGCGCCTAGTTTATAGACTGCATTCACTTGATTGGGGTTGAGCCGAAGCGAGGTCTGCAAATGCTCAATCGCATCGAGTATCTGCCCTTTGGCCAGCAGTAATACCCCCTGACGGTTAAGAATATCCGGATCGTCTCTCTTCAGCGCGAGTGCTATTTTGTACTCTGCCATGGCTTCGTCATACTGTTTTTTAGCATAATAATAATTACCCAGGCCTTTATGGGCGTTCGCATTCTGCGGGTCAACCGTGACGATCTCCTTGTATGTCTGGTACAGCGCATTGGATAGATGCAGTTTCTCATACACCTCTGCCAGGGTCTCAGCGGTTTCTGTATTCTTTTTATCCTGTTGATACGCCTTTTCCAGAAAATACCGTGCCTTTTCGTACTGGGCGCCAACCTTATAAGCAATGCCCAGGTTGCGGTTGACGGTTACGTCGTTTTTCAGCTGCTGCTGGGCTATGATCAGGTATTCGAGAGCTGCGCTGTATTGTTCTTTCTCAATAAGGATCGTGGCATACAGGGCGCAGGCCTTGGCGTGGGTAGGCTTTGCAGACAACACTTGTGCCAGATTGGCTTTGACCTTGTCCTTTAGACCGTCGGCATATTCCAGTTCGGCAAGCATATACCGGTAGTTGTATTGTCTGGGTTCTTGTTGCAGCAGTTCTTCCAGCATCGCCATAAGCTCGGGTTTTTTATCATTGCCTGCCCGTTGATAAATATCCATAAGCCGTTCTTTGATCACGGGTTCGCGGGGAAAGACTATTTCCATTTCCTTGTAGTGTTCTGCCGCCAGTTCGTCGTCTCCGCCTTTTTCGTACGCCGTGCCCAGGGTAAGCCCGATAGAAAGACTGCCTTTGTCCTGCGCATAGAGTTCCCGGTAGGCGGCTACCGCGTCGTCCACCCGGTTCTTCTTCTTGTAGAGCGCGGCCAGCATGGCATAATAGTCCTTGTTTTTCTGCGGCCCCATGGTTTCGAGTATTTCAAGCGCCTTGTCAGATTTGCCTAATTTATAAAAGGCCTGGGCTACTTTGAAGTTTTTCGAAATTTGTGCCGGATCCGCTTTTTCAAGCAGGGTAATGTATTGCGCCGCCTGCGGCATTTGCCCCAGCGAAAGATAACAGTCTATGAGTGTGGCAATGGTCTTTATGTCCGATCTGTCTGTTGAAAAAAGATTGAGCAGTATTGGAATGGCCTTTGTATAGCTTTGTATTTCGTACAGAGCGGCGGCATATTGTATTCCATACTCTCTGTTTGCTGAAGAGAATTGATACGCTTTGCCGTAATAGGCGGCCGCGGTCTTGTACTGCTTTTGATCAGCGTATAATTCACCCAGAAAAGAATAGGCCTTTGGGTCTTTAGGGGCAAGCTTGACCGCTTGTTTCAGGCTCGCTTCGGCAGTGGCATATTTTTTCGCATCCAGATATACCTTTCCCAGAGTCCTGTGGCCTGCGGCATCATTGGGCTGTGCCTCAATGAGCTTTTTCAGCATTGCAACGGCCTTTTCCTGGTAATGAAAGGCCGTGTACAACAGACCTAAATATTCTGACGCTGCACGATGGTCTTTTTTATACAGAAGCACTTTTTCAAACGCATCCATGGCAGCGGTTGAATCATGTTTGGCCAGATACAATTTGCCTACAGCAAAATGAAGATCTGGATTGTCGGCCTGAATAAAAAGCGCCATTTTATAAAAATCGATTGCCTCTGGGAACCGTTTTTGCGATGTACGGATATCCCCAAGCGCGGAATAGGCCTCAAAGCTCTCGCCTTTAATCTCGACCGTCCGTTTATAACAGGTTTCCGCCTCAGGCGTGTTGCCGCTTTTTAGATAGAGATGTGCCAGCTCAAGATACGTGTCTCCTGCCTTGGGGTTTATATCGGTTTTTTTCTTGAGCCAGAACAGAAGCTTGTCGCTCTGGCCTTTTTTCCGGTACAGGTCGGAGAGTTTGTCTACCACAGCTTCGTTCGCAGGCTCGATTTTGACCACATTTTTATACTGGGCAATGGCTTTGTCCGTCGCGTTCGTGGCAACATACAGGTCTGCAAGAGCCAGGGCCGCATCCGCAGAACCAGGATCATATTTCACAGCGGCGGTCAGCTTTGGCAGGGCTGTTTTAAAGTCCTTGTTTTCTAGATATATCTTCCCCGCATAATACAGCGCTGTTTTGTGACGGGGCGAAAGCTTAAGCGCGCTTAAAAAGGAACTGAGCGCGGCGTTTTTATCGCCATTAGCATAGTCTATTTCCCCTAAAGCGACCAGGCCGCCGACATCCTTTGTGTTCGCCGAGGTAATAATGGCCAGCATTCTCCGCACGTCTTCTTCTTTTTTGTCTCGTGTATAAAGGGCCAGCAGTTTCCGGGCTATTGTCACGTCCTTTTTTGACTCAAGGTATTTTTCGTAGTTTGAAGCGCCGAGTTCCTCGTTTTTGAGTTCAAAGTATGTATCCCCGATTTTTTTTAGGAGATAGATTTTTGTTTTGTCCGCAGCGACAGCTTCGTTGAAATGAGAAATGGCGTTTGTCTTGTCTCCTTCGGCAATAAAAATATTACCCACCATTTCCTGTATATCGCTGTTTTCCGGGTGGGTTCGCAGGATGTTTTCAAGAATTGTTTTGGCCTTTAAATATTGCTTTGCCTGGTAATACAGAACACCGACATCCCCATCGTCCTCGATATATTTTATGTTTGCGCCAATCACCTTGTCAAATTGGGTAATGGCCGCGTTTTTCTGGTTCAGCTTCATATAGATCTTACCTAGATTGGCCCTGACCTCCAGATCGTCCGGATGTCTATCCAGGTATTTTTTATAGAGCGGCCCAGAGATCTTGTACTGTTGCGCCTTGAAACATGCTTCTGCGTACAGTTTCAGGTAATCGTTATTTTTCGGGTTCAGGCGATACGCTTTGGCAAAATAGGTGATGGCGGTTTTAATATCTTCCTGGATCATGAAAATCTGGCCCAGCATGAACTGGCCCTCATCGAGTTTGGGGTTCTTTTTTACTACCCGCAGCAGCGCCTGTTTTGCCAAAGGGTAATTACTCTGTTTAAAACTGGCGCGGGCAGATAAAAAGAGATAATTGATTTTGGCGGGCAGTGCTTCAAACGCCAGTTCGTAATACGCCGATGCTGCTGCGTAATCTTTCTTATCTTCGCATATGTTACCCAGATTAAAACTGACATCGTGCATGAGCGGCTTCAGGTCCAGGGCCATGGCGAAACTGGCCGCTGCGCTGTCGCTGTTGCCGTCCGCGAGGTACAGGTAGCCGATTTTGGCCAGATATTCTTCCGGTTGCTTGGCCTTGTGGTTGACCGCTTTCTTATAGAATTCAATCGCCTGTGCGTTGTCTTTTTTCTTTTCCGCTATTTTCGCAAGCTCGATGAGCGCATTGGCGTTCTTGGGCGCATAGGTGGTATCGAGTGCGATCGCTCTCGCATAACTCTGGGCCGCCAGGGCATATGTCGTCTTATTCTTCATTAAAATATCGCCAATCATCCGGTGCACGTCGGCACTGTCCTTATGAGTAACGGCCGCTATTCTCAGATAGGGCAATGCGGCAGTGTATTTTTTCTGGTTAAAATAGAGGGTTCCGAACACCAGCGGAATGGCCGTATACTTTTTTTTGAGATTGTCGGCGTCTACTAAATGTTTGAGCGCGGTTTTGTCCGCTGGTTTGCGTTCAAAATAAATTTCAAGGGCTCCTACCGCCTTGGCGCTGTCGCCCCGGCTTAAATAAGTGGCCGCCTGTTTGAGATAGTCGACCGGAGCTTTTTTCGCGGGCAGAGTTAGAGTCAGGAAAAGAACACAGAGAAATGAAAATTTACCTATAGGCATATTGATTGTCTGGTTTGCGTCATCTCGCCCGATGACAATTAAAAAATAGCCAATTTCATGGTTTTAACGGTAGCGCCCGCCCGTAATATAACGTAATAGATTCCGGAAGTCACCGCATTACCGTTATTGTCCTTCGCGTCCCAGGTAATCGAATAGCTGCCGTTGGTACGGTCGGCATTAACCAGATTCCTGACAAGAGTGCCTTTTAGATCAAATACATCGACTTGAATTCTACCCGAAAAATTATTTGGTACATTGTACGAAAGTATGGTTGATGCTGTTGCAGGATTCGGAAGGAGCCGCAGAACCGGGGATGTGACACCGCTGCCCTTGCCTGTATTATCGATTCCAGTCGCCTGGAGGTCCGCGGGATAAATGACCTTTTCGCGAAGCTCGTAGGTCATCTCCAGAAGCATCACATTTAAAATCCCGCAAACCGGCACCAGGGTCCTGGGCCGTTTATATTCAGCAAACATGATATAATCTGCAAAGTTGCCGGCATATTCCGACCGTTCCGGATGCACGCCATCGCGGGTGCAGGTATCGGGACGGTCATAGCAGCCGCCGATCAGCGGGTCCACGGCCGCGCCGAACCAGTCAAGAAAGGGAACACGTTTCACCCGGGCGTATGCTCTGAGAGAATCACTCAGGGGGCGGCAGTTGAGACCGCCGTACATATTGGCCTTGGCCGGGTTGATGGACATGATAATGGGAATCACGTTGTTGCTCAGGGCACGCTGCAGCATATTGTCCCAGGACGAGCGGATGCCGCTGTCCCACCGGCCGCCGTCATTATGGCCGAACATGATGGTGACCCACATGGGCTTCAAATTATCCAAGGCATTCTGTAAAAGGGTGTAGCCCTGGGCCGTGTTTGCGCCGCTCTGGTTTCCGTTTTCCGCACGGTGACAGGTAAGATCGTACAGCCAGGGATGGTCCTGTTCGCTTATTCCCGGACCTCCCCAGGTCTCACTGAGAAAGGCGGTCCAGAAACTGTTATCGGGCCGGGTGCAATTGATAATCCCAGACCCCCACCAGCCGCCGGGCTGCGTTCCTTCTGACAAATCAGACGGAAAGGGTCCGTCATTGGTTACGGAATTCCCAATGAGTCCGAAGCGGTACTTGTTCCAGCCGTTTTGCCCCTGGTTCAGCTGCCACCGGACATTTACATTGATCATGGAATCAATGCATTCCTGGTCGCAGTGCAGATACGGATAGAATTCGGGCCAATAACTGGACCCGTCAAATGCCGCCTGCGATAAGGTGCAAAAAGAAATAATGATGAAGATAACGGTGATATACCTCATAATCCCCTCCTTTTCCTCTTTAAAAAAGATAACCCCTCCAGATTGTCAAAACAAGGTAAAAATAGATTGAAGAATGGAACCTTATCCAGTTATCGCAGAAAAAATGTATATTATATAACGAAATCAAGGAGTAAAATGCCTTCTGTTTGCGAATTTTTCGGTATTTCTATTTACTTCTACTTTTCTGAGCACATGCCGCCGCATTTTCATGCGAATTATGGCGAATACTGGGCTGAATTTGATTTTCACGGAACTATTCTGAAGGGTAAATTCCCACCCCGTGTTGCCGGATTCGTGACAGAGTGGGCTTTATCGCGACAAGAAGAGCTGGGAGAAAACTGGAAACGTGCTCGCCTGAAAAAAATACTGAAGAAAATCAAACCCCTGGAGTAATAATTATGAAAAGAATCACCAAAATTAGCGTGCAGGAATACCGTAGTCTCCTTGTCGCATTCGATGATGGCAAATCAGGAATATTTCATGTGAAAGACCGGTTTACCGGCATAGCAGGACCATTGAACGATAGAAATGTTTTCAATACGGCCAAAATTATCAATAAAGGCCATGGCGTTGGATTTGACGGTACTGAATATGATATTTGCTCTGAATTAATCTATGCGGAACTGGTTGTAAAGCCCGCGACTAAGAATCGACGGACAAAAAGACGCCAGGAATGCTTTGCCTGATACCTTCCAGACCAGAAAAAATATTTCGCCATTTTCTGATAACACACTTTCATGAACGAAAAAACCGCATCCCGTTTTTTCTTCCTCGTCCCGGTCTACGAATTTTTCCTCGCCTTTCGCTATCACTACGGATTAAATGGTCCCACAGGCTTGCAGGTTGGTCTTGTGGTCCTTGTTTGAACGGCTGTCAGGGGCAAAATAACGCACGGTTTTACCATTCCCGCCCTTGTCCTCGTATTCCCCTACGTGCAGGGGCGCATGGAGGTCTCCGATGAAGTGTACAAGGAAAGAGGGCTTGCGACATTTGCGATACTTCTTGTATAAAGGTATATTTTATGCAAATATAAGAGGTGTTCCATGGTCATTTCCAGCATCAAGATGAAATCTGTCATTGATTCTCTGCGCCGGTTCGGCGCTCGGCGGATACTTCTTTTCGGCAGCTATGCTGAAACACCCGAAAAAGCTCAGGACGTAGACCTCGCAGTTGAAGGGATCCCCTTGGCGCGTCTCCTTGATGCTGATGTTGCGGTGAGTGACATACTTGCCGTGCCTTGTGACCTTGTCAGCAGAGAAGAGAACCCTGATTTTTTCAAGATCATACAGAATTCCGGCAAGGTACTCTATGAAGAGGGATAAGCTCGAGGCTGAGATCCGGTTTGAGCTTGGACAGTTGGAAGAACTTGCATCAGCAGCAAAAGAGTTGTCTGCCACAGTAACCCATGAACGCAGGTCCTGGGACCCGGCTGCCGCAGCAAAATATATCGCAGATGTTGCGGCAGGCCTGGAAAATCTTTGTAAAAGACGATACGTCTATCTTGAGATTAATCCACCAGCGGGCCCAGATTCCCATAATCAGATACTGAACGACTTTTTTTCCACAGAAGGTCTTGGAAAGGCATTATCAGAGGATATAGCACTCCGTATTAAAAAATACCTGCGATTCCGGCACAGATTTATTCATGGATATGGTCACAAGATCCAATGGGAACTTGTTGAGGAACCATTGCGGCTTATTCCCGATACCGTGGCCATACTCAAAAAGGTTTGGCAGGAGTGGCTTCTCAACCTGTCGGCTAACTGACAAAAGTTTTTGAACAACCAGACATTTATTTTTACGCATGAGTGACCTTACACGCTCCCGTTTTTTCTTCCTCGTCCCGGTCTACGAATTTTTCCTCGCCTTTCGCTATCACTACGCTCTTCTTGCTGTTTTGCCCTTTATAACTGGCATTCTCTGTGCCCATGCGTATCAACATGAGTTCTTGCTGTATGCCATTGCCTTTCTTTTAATTCTGATTTCCGGATACATCCTCAGCATAATCCGTGGGAATCTCAACAAACGAGCGCTTCTTTGGCTCTTATTCATTCCATTTGGATATGGCCTTGGTCTGCACGAGATACAAGCACCGGAAAACAGCAGTATTCATGAGCAGGCGGGGAAGAAAAACTCTGTGGTTTCAGGAATCATTGTCACTGAACCCTATAAGAAAAAGAACTCCTGGGTCGCTGATCTGGATGTTGCAAACATCAATGGTTTGCCGGCTAATGGAATCATCAGAATGACAGTGTCCAACGGCTCACTCGAATACGGTGACAGTGTGCGCGTGCAGGGGAGGATCGAACCTCCGCGCGGCAGACGGAATCCAGGCGCGTTTGATTATAAGACCTATCTCTGGAACCATGGCATCTATGCGCTATATAAGCAGGGAAAAAACGATGCTGTTGAAGTTTTGGCAAAGGGCAGGGGAAACCCTGTGGTTCAGGGGGTTATTATTCCTTTACGCGTGTATCTGCGGTCTGTCATAGATAAAAGAACAGGGGAGAATGGGTTTCTGCTCAAAGGGCTATTACTCGGCGAACGCAGGGAACTCCCCGAAGATGTGAAAGAGAATTTCCGTGTCTCAGGTATGATGCATGTTCTGGCTGTTTCCGGGCTCCATGTGGGCATGCTTTTCTTTATTTTCTTCCAAATTTTCACTGCGCTTTTCATTCCCTATCGTGCCAGGGTACTGTTGACCATCTTTGTTCTCTGGCTTTATTGTGCCCTTACCGGTATGAGTCCTTCCGCTGTTCGCGCCACGGTCATGGGCAGTGTTATCCTGGCAGGATGGTTCTTTGAACGCAAGTCATATATCTACAACAGTATCAGCGTTGCAGCGCTCGTGCTGCTTGTCCGCAACCCGCTCTATCTTTTTGATGTGGGATTTCAGCTCTCCTTTACCGCCACTGTGGCCATTATCTATCTGTATCCCCGGTTAAAAGAGATGCTTCCCGGACTTTCAAAGAGACCGGCCATTGTCCAGCGGGTGGGCGAATCACTGCTGCTTTCCATTGCAGCCATGGCAGGAACAGCGCCCATTATTGCGGCAACATTCAACCAGATCGCGTTCATCAGCCTGCTTGCGAATATTATCATTGTCCCTCTTTCATTTGTGCTCCTCGGGATTGGCCTTTTACTGGCTTTTTTCGGCATGGTTCCTTTTCTTGGCGCTGCGTATGGAACCTGCGCGTACTATGTCACTGAAGCGATCAACTGGTGTGTTGCTTTTTTTGCCGCAGTTCCCCATGGTTATGCTGAATGCACTTCACCTTCGGCCAGCGTGGTCATATTCTATTTTCTGGCGCTTGTCTGCGCGGCAAACCTGAAGCGGAAGAAATGGGCGCGCAAGGGTTTGGTTTTTATCCCTTTTGTGTTCGCCTGCATTTGTTTTTATTCCGCGCTGTTCATCAGTCAGCCGCTGGCAACAGTGACCTTTCTCGATGTCGGACAGGGTGATTGCGCAATCGTTGAATTTCCCGGGAAAAAGGCGGTCCTCATCGACGGCGGTGATAACACTGAATTCAGCGATGCGGGAAAGGACATTGTATATCCCTATCTCAGATACCGGGGTATTAGGCGGCTCGCTGCTGTCATTAACACCCATCCTGACGCGGACCACATTGGCGGATTGCCTTATATTCTCGAAAGGGTCGCAATTGACCGGGTGGCTGATCCTGGTTTTCCAGCACAGTCAGATCTGTATACGCGATACGACAGTATTATTACCGCTCTTCATATACGCCACGATACGCTTTCAGCAGGCATGCGTCTCTCTCTTTCGCCTGAGTGCTATTTTGACGTGCTTTCGCCAATGCCAGGGACAGAACCCAATTCAGCGAACAATGCCTCTGTTGTCCTGCGCTTTGTCTGCGGAAAGAACAAGGTGCTTTTTACCGGCGATATTGAATGGCAGGCGGAGTTGTGCATTCGAAATGCCTTTGATACCATTGCCGCGCAGGTCATAAAAGTGCCGCACCATGGGTCTACTACATCGTCGACCCCTGAATTTGTAAAACAGGTTCATCCGAAAATCGCAATTATCTCTGTTGGAAAATGGAATAAATACAGGCATCCGTCCCAGGAAGCCATTGATTTATATAAATCGCTCAATGTCCGGTTATTCAGAACAGACAGGGATGGCGCTGTGGCGGTCAGAATCTATAAGGACTTAATTAAAGCAACGGCGCTCAATCAGGAACTAAGGGCGTCGTTGAAATAGCCGCCAGTATCACAATATCAGGGAAACGATAATGCTGGAGACATTATCGTCCGTTCAGTTTGATGAGCTGGACCTGGCCTTCACCATCGTGTCTACCAATGGCCGCTACCCCGCCGTCAGACGTCAGCAGAATGCCGTGGATAACGTTGTCGTTGGCGCTGTCCTCGAATATCTGTGTCCACATAACAGTACCAAGAGCGTCGGTACGGATCATGTACCCGCTTGTCTTATCAAGCCCTGTATGGCCGCCGACAAGGAATCCCCCGCCTGGGACCTCTTTTACAGACCTTCCGCATTCAGCAGTACTGTCTGTGCCCAGGATCTTTTCCCACAGTATAGTACCGTTGCTGTCCGTGCGGACAAGGTAAACGTCCTGGAAATCATTCGCATAGCCAGTGAGGATAAACCCATTGTCAGCTGTCTCTTCGACCCAATATCCTCCTTCATGGGTATCGGCATTGCCGAATGTTTTTGACCACAGGGTGTTACCCGTCGAATCAGTGCGCACCAGATACACATCAGAACCGCCTGCGCCAAAAGAACGGGTAAAACCGCAAAGAACAAATCCCCTGTCATGCGTTTCGCGCACGCAATGGCCGCCATCGTTGCGTGTTCCGCCAAACACCCGTGTCCAGACCGAATCACCTGAGACGTTGAGACGCATCAGATATGCATCGTATTTGTTGGCGCCGTTTGATTTATATCCGGCAACGATGAAACCATTGTCATGTGTCTGCTGGACCGAATAGGCTTCCTCGTACACATAATAGCCGGGGTTGCCGTATTTTTTCGACCAGAGTTCATTTCCCGCAGAATCAATCCTGACTATGTAGATATCTCCTGTTCCACTGCCAAGATCCATGGTCAGGCCAGCGATAATGAAACCCCGGTCCGAAGTTTCACAGATACTGTTGCCGATTTCGTTCAGGTTATTGTCATCATACCGTTTTGCCCATTGGAGATTGCCGACCTGGTCTGTCCGCATGACAAACATATCGCCCATGCAGTGCGTACAGCAGCAGTGGCCTGTGAAACAGAAGCCGGAATCGCGGGTCTCAACCGCGGAATGGCCGCGGATATCGCCCTGGTCGCCTGTCTTGGCAACAAGTGAGTCTTTCGGATATAGCTTTATCCAGCCTACATCTGGCGCCTGTGAATAGGCAGCAACAGCCGCGGCAATAAGCGTTATGCGCATCAATGTGCGTATGTTCATAATGTCCCCCTTACTTGATCAGACTTATTTTTTTCAACATCGTACTATTGCCAACCGTTGCCCGGATGATATAAATTCCGCTGGGCTGGTCTGACGCGTCCCAGGAAATACCAGTAGACAGCAGCAAGGAGCCAGTAGAAAGCTTTTGGACAATTTTCCCTTGGGTATTATATATCTTTATTTCTATCTTCTTGCTACTTGCTGCTGGATTCTTGCTACTGATTGTAACCACCGGATTGAACGGGTTAGGATACGCGATAATCCCCGTCTTGTCCCCTGTTCCGGTCATTGCCCCTGTTCCCGCCGTGCAGTTGTCACAGTTGATCTTAAGTGTCCGTTGCGTTTTGGACAGGGACAGACCTGTGATGGTGATGAGGCCGTTGACATCAGCAGTGGCGTTTCCGCTGGCAACAGGCGTGACGCCTTCGACAAATTCCCACGTATAGGTGGACCCTGCCCCATGCATGAGCTGCTGGAGCCGCCGTGGAGTAATGTCGATTGTCTCGGTGGTCTGTGGTGCGCTGCTATTGAGCCACATGGTCATTTCCCATTGGGAAGGTTCGTCAACAACCGTGGCAAGGTTCCACATCACATACAGATTGATGTCCCCTTCCAAGTCTTCTTCGCCCGGCGCATTGCCCAAGCTCTGGTCAAGTGACCCATTGGTGAATGCCGGATACGACTGGCTCTTTTTGAATTGGTTTCCATTGGCAAATCCGCCCATTCCCTGGCTATGCCCGCCTTGGCCCCAGTGAAAGTTGAATCCCCGTTTGTGCGAGATCAGCGCTTTTGTGTATTCCCATGCCTGGGGCCAGCCAATACCGCCATCCAGGACGCCATTGGTGAATGTCTCCCACGGGGTTTCGACAGTGGGATTCGATGCAAGCCACTTTGTATTGTCCCAGTAATCCCATACAGAGACATTGTCTGAAGGATGAATGACCGGATACCCGAACCGCTCCAGCGCTGCATTGGAATAAATGCAATGCCACGACGAGTCGCCGTAGCTGCCCGCAAAAGAATTGGCATAGGTCGGTGATTTGCTGGGTATATGCACGCCAACGAGGCCAGCGATGTTTGAGAAGATATGGCCGCTGCGTATGCCCCAAAGGGAAGCCCCGGATCCGCCCATGGAACCGCCCTGTGTCATGATACGGTCGGTGTTAATGGAGAACGTCGGAACGGCAAAATCAAAAAGAAAGGAAAGTATCCTGGCCTCGGTGTATGGCTGCACCGTGCCTTCGGTATAGGGTTTGAAGGTCCCCATGTTCTCGTGGGATGCGGTCCACCAGTCGTACGGTTCATCGTTGGTCGAGATAAGGATCTGGCCGTTGGCCCCATCATTCCAATTGATCCACCCGGTGTTTACGGTGCCGCTCCAGCAATGCAGCCCGACCATGGCGTGCGGGTTTACAGGCGCATTGGGCGGAACAGCTATCAGATAGTCCATGGCATGACTCGGTGTGCGGTAATAGGGCGGGCATTCCCAGCGGACATAGTAATTAAGCGTGGTGTGCGCAACATATGCAAATGTTACGTCCGTCCGTACCTCGCGTTTTATAATCCATCCGCATTCAGGCCCTGGTGTCGCAGCCACAGACCCTGTGGCGTTTCCATTCTGGATCAAGGATGAAAAGTCTTCTGCGCCGTCAACGCAGTGACTCACGAAATAATACAGGGTTTCGCTGCCACTACCTTTGTACCGGTCCATATATATGCCGGTCCCGGGACTTGCAATCACCAGGTCGTCGACCGGATACTGCGGAACGATATTTGATGGGTAAATGGCAGCACCATCCTGGCCGAAATACCTGGAGTCCCAGCAGCTCAGCGGTGCTATTTCATCAATAAGGTCTGCTGTGGCAAGGGCGTTTTCCGAAGTCAAAGGCTGTGTTGAGCGATAGATGCGGTACCGTATCTTCTGTACATCGCCTAGCCGGTCTTCGGGATTGTGGGCGTTCGTATAAGTGGTAAACTCACTCATGGTGACAGCTGTTGTGGTGAACGGTGGATCGACCTCCTTGAATGTGATCATGGCGTCACCGTCCTTGAACCGTGCCAGGGCGCTGTCTACCTGTTCGAGTGCAGAGTCAGCGGACAGGTTGCACATGACATCAAGCGTTGCCATGCCGCCGTACGAGTAGAAACCAGGCCCGCTCGCTACGATAAGAGTACAGCGAGTACCTGCTGCAAGCGCCTGCTGTACCGCCAGGGTCATGTCAAATGTCATGTACCGGGGCCCCATGATCTGCAGCGTATCGCCTGCTTTGGATATAAGGATGGTTTTGCTGAGCGCATGGAGGCTGGTAGGGTAGGAGCCACCGCTTGGGTAATTCCGCGGAGGACCGAAGATCGCCCTATATACGGTAGCGCCATTGATGGCCGAAAGGTTAAAGACCATCTGTCCGCCGCCATAGGTGATGGTGCTCGGATGGCTGCCTCGGTCGGCCCTGTCCGTAAAACTGTGCGTTGAGAGCGCTGCATGCAGACCGGTGCAGAACAATCCGAGAGCGCAGAGAATGAAAAGGCTGTTCTTGTTCAAAATGTCCTCCCTCTATGTGGTATTATTTCAGCAGTGTCATTGTCTTTGTGGCAGTCATGCCGCCGATGCGGACCCTGGCAATGTATATGCCGCTTGGAAAAGACGAAGCGTCCCAGGTGAGTCCGGAAGCAAGTAGCAAGTAGTCAGCAGTCAGTAGCTGGATCAATTTCCCGTGCACGTTAAATATTTTTACCTCTGTCTTCCCTGCTTGCTTCTTGCTGCTTGTTACTTGCTCCTTAATGTTAATCACTGTACTCGGATTGAACGGATTCGGTCTTATGGTGATCGTTATGCCTTCGTCTGCCTTGGCCGCGCTCATGGCGACCGAACTTTCTGTTGTATCAATCCGGAAAACGTGTATTACAGGATTTCCCCCTCCGCCCGGCATAAGTCTTTGCGCTACATACAGTCTGCCACGCTCGCGGTCATAGGCCATGCCGCCGGGGCTATAACCGCCCGCCTCCAGGTCAAAGTTACCGCCGCTTGGGCCTGTTTCCCCGAAAAAGAAGTGATCAAGGTTTTTTCTCGCATACCAGCGCGGCTCCCAGGAATCCTTCTGCCCCTTGGCAACACCAGAGAGATCGTCGGGGTCGTAGAACAGGAAACAAGGATATCGTCCAGGCCCGTAATGGCCATGATAGTACAGGTGGTCCAGGCTGTAGTTCACTGTGGCCAGGATCACGACAGCGCTGCGGTTGCCCATGGTCAGCCATGCGCCTGCGCAATAATCAGTGCATGCCGTAAATGCTTTGTCCGCTTTTCCGGTAAAATGCATGAGCGGTATTCCTTCGATGGTGTCCCCGGAAGGTGGTGGATTGCCATTCTCCCAGGGTGCACAGGCAAAAAGATTGGGACCTTCCGCGCCCCAGTTTCTGCACCGTCCGCATGCAAGAATCTTTCCCGGTGTGTTTGAATCTGCCCAAACCTTGGGAATCTCGAACAGGTATCGTCCAATGTCCCACTGGGCATATGAACCCAGGCGCCATAACCCGGCCGTATTGGGGTTGGAAAGGTCAGGGTCCATCCAGGCCATATGCACTGCATTGGTAAGTGCGTTATAATCATCCCCGAGATCAGCATATAGCTTGCCCGATCCCTGTCCGTCCTGCGCTGGAAGATAGGCAAGGCCCCATACACCGATGTTCGCAATGCTGGGAAGGCCTGTGAATGGGTCTGCAAAAGCCTGGAGCGGGGTAGTTGAGGGAAGGTCGCTTACATTTTTTGCAGATGAGATGACTGGTTGGGGTATGCTCACCTCGGCAATGCAATTGCCGGTTTCGTGGCCCGAACCGAAAAGCGATCCAGGATAGCCATCATTGGCGCCTGAAGGATCTCCCTGCGGATTATAAGCGAATGCATATCCTCCGTAAGCGAAAAGCCCATAGCTGCCCACCCGGGCGCCTGCATCGAGGCGGAAAGATCCTTCATATATTATGTTCTCAGGCGTAATGAGATTTTGGGGATATGCTTGAGTAAACAGCGAACACACAAGAATTAATACGCCCAGGCAATTACATGCCATGCTATTTGTATTTTTCAAAGGAACCCCCATATTTTGAGTTGCAGGAATACTATCTTCAACAAGCGTCTCTGATACTATAAATTAATCGATTAATGTATTGTGCGCTACATTGTATTTCATTATTTTACCCTTATACTGATATTTATGATAAAATACACAGCTATTTTCCGGGCCCTAAAAAGTGACATTATAGCAGGCAGGTATAAACCTGATACAAAGCTGCTGCCAGTCATTGGACTTATGAAAATGTTCGAGGCAAGCAGATGCACAGTCCAGCATGCCCTTAGCCTTTTAGAAAAGGAAGGTCTAGTCAAGGGTGTGCGTTCTCAGGGCATCTTTGTCAGGGGTGCGAATGATCTTCGTTTATACGGAAGGAAACGAAAAAAGAGCGATATCCGGAAAGTATGTGTACTTGTGGCGCGCGATGTTATGCGTATCGCCTCATCTCCCTATATCCAGCAGATTTTCGAGGGGATTGGAACGGTACTTGCCGCGCATGGCATTAGGGGATACCTGCTCGAAGCGCTCGGTACCCGCTTCCAAGAGGTGTTCAGGGAGATCAATGCGCTGGAGATCGACGGATTGATATGCGTGGAGATTGATGACAAGACGCTCCAGAAAGAGCTTCTCCAGCTCAAACTGCCTCTTATCAACGTAGAGCATGTGGATGTGCGCTCACCCTCGCTCATGGTCCTTGCCGACCATTTCCACGGCGGCGAATTAGCGGTCAAAAAACTGCGCGAACTGGGCCACCGTAAAATCGTTTTTCTCTATGGCCACAACCTGAAGCGCCGTGTGATTGACGAGACCAGCGAGCGCAGGTGGCAGGGCATTCAATCCGCGGTAAAGCAGGTGGGTATCTCCGCTTTCAAGGAATTCATACCAATGGAAATACCGCCTGAGGAGTTTCCCGGCAGAATCAGGCAGGTGCTGCGGAAATATACGGGCAGGACAGGGTACATCGTATTAAGTGAACAATTCCTCAACACGCTCAAACTGGTTGTCGAGGAAGCACCCGAAGTCATGGCGCCGGAAATGGACGTGGTCGCCTTTGGTTTTTACTCTGCGGCGGTAAAAGTGCTGAACAGATCGGTCTGGTTCTGCAAATGGGACGCGGACCTCATGGGCAGGCGCGCCGCAGAGATCCTGCTCAAACGGGAAAAAGTCCAGCCGCGCGTACAACTATTACCCATGATTCTGACCAGGAATTGAGTCTCGTGCAAGGAACAAGACAACGGTTGGCGAAATTATCTGGAAGTCCGATAGGAGCCAGGTGTGCGGCCGGTATATTTCTTAAATATGTGCTGGAAATTGACAGGATCGTATAAACCAACGGTTTCTCCCACTTGTTGTATCTCCATAATGCCGCTTTTAAGCAGATTGCGGGCTTCCTTTATCCGAAGGTCTGTCTGGTATGCCTTGGGGCTTAATCCGAAATACTCCTTGAACAGCTTGATGAAATATTTCTGGCTCACACAGCACTGCCGCGCTAAAATAGCAAAATCTATTTTCCGGTAGAAATTGTCCTCGATATATTGACGGGTTGTTTCAAACAGCCGCAGATAGCTGTCCTTTTTTTTTGGCAGCGAAAACGTTTTTATTGCATGGAAACGCACGGCAATGGCCGATTTACTGCCCAAATAGCTTATGAGCTCGGTTGTAAAGTGGTACAGTTTTTCCGGCGCGGCGGCAAATGACACGACCGGTTTATCAGCAGCCTCAATATCATCAATATTGAAGACAGTGGGCCTAGTACGGATGGTGAAACGGGTCAGCCCCATTTCTCCGTTCCAGATAATCAGCGAAAAATTGGATGGTGACCTGGCAAAAATAGGGTAAGGATCAGCGTACGAAAAAAGTGTTTTGCCATCCAAAGAAAGTTCGAAATACCCCCCAATCCGGGTGATTGTTAAATTTGGCGCTGATGCACGAACGCGGCGGGAAAAAAGCACAGTCCCCCGCCTGATGAAAGTAAACAGCGTAGCGCTGTTAATGTCTACATCAAGGTAATAGCCGTTTTCAAAGCGTAACGATTTGTTAACAAGGGGATGCCCCAGAACAAGGGTAAAGCTGCATTTTTTGGCACAATCTATCTTCAAGTTGATCTCGAAGTCCTGAATCGTGGTATTGGTTGAAAATTCTGTCGTAAGTACGGCCCATTGTTCGGTCCGTTCAGGAGAGCGCCCAATGATAATTCCCTTTTCCTTTTTAGAAAACACGGCGCCTGCATGGACACAGAACCCGGCGGCTTCGGGTGTTGCCGGAATACCCTTGCTGAAAAGATCAAAATATTTTTTCCATGCTTGCCCCTGCCGGCAGGCCATTGTGCGGATCAGTCTGGTCCGCTTCTCGTTCAAAAAGGGATTGGGAGAACGGCACTCTTTGGTAAGCAAAGGAAAAATTGGCTTTCGACGGAACGTACGTATATCTGTGAAATTGAGTATTTCCTGGAACTGCAGATTGCAGGAAACAAGTCTAAATTCATTATCCAGAATGATAATGGGAATATTTTCACTTCGATATATGGCCATAAATTTTTTTGTCAGGGGAGCATTATTGGTCTGGCGAGCAAGAAAAACCAGTGCGCAACGGTGTTTCCCTTTAAAAAAGGCCGGAGTGAAGGAATATAGAAAAAGGCTGAAATCGCTGGAAGCAATTGATGGATGCCGGACCTGCACGTATAATTCGTCGGGTACGAAGCCTTTATAGGGAACAGCGCATGGGTTCATGAATGGTTCCGTAGCCTGTGTTATTGGCCGTAACACCTTGTTAAGCCGTCTGCCTATGATTTCATTACGGGTGAAGATTAAAAAGTGTTCTGGCTCCCGGGAAACATCCCTTATTATCCCTTGTACGTCAACCAGCAAGATGATAATTCCCGGTATCTGCCATTCTTTCATTGTGCTAAAATCGAGCATACCTGTAAAATACATTTTTTTTTATTAAAAGGAGAGTTTTAACCAATCACATTCAGAATTATGATCAATCCGTACTGTTTAAATCGGAGTTATATTTAAAATGTTTGCGATTGGGAGACACTATTAAAATAACTTAAAGAGGGGGAAAAAATGGTGCGCCAAGAAGTAGGCGCTGTTTTATATAGAGCGCAAGTCTGCCATTTCTTGCGGGGTGCAAGTCCCTGCTGGGTAAGACCTAACCAGTCGCCCATATCGAGTGTTGCGCCTGCAAAGGTGGA
>Ga0208373_1000617_pt1 | contig 58622 bp, 46 predicted proteins | sample RifOxyC2_FD_184036 | JGI IMG/M metagenome (GOLD analysis project Ga0208373, IMG submission 184036) | Soil microbial communities from Rifle, Colorado - Rifle Oxygen_injection C2 (SPAdes) | ecosystem: Environmental > Terrestrial > Deep subsurface > Rock core/Sediment | place: Rifle, Colorado...
GATTAAGAATTAAGAAAAAGGATAAGATTAAGAATTAAGGAAAAAATGCCCAGGTGGTGAAATTGGTAGACACGCTGGTCTTAGGAACCAGTGCCTCACGGCTTGAGGGTTCAAATCCCTCCTTGGGCACCAAAAATTCACTTCGTGAATTTTCCTTAATTCTTAATTCTTAATCTTCTCTTTTTCAATCTGCTTGTTTTTATTGCTTGATAGATGTTCTAAATATATTCTTGCAACTAAAACAAATTTCTTGCTTGACATTAATTGGTCAAATAATATATTCTGAGAGACAGTTTTATATTATAAAAATAATATCTTATGAGTACATCATCGTTTACCCCTGTTACTGATAACACAAATATTAGCACAATTAAATTAGCTAAGTTGATGGAAGAAATTTTGATGGCTCTAACACCAAAAGAAAGAGAAGTAATTATCAAACGTTTCTCTTTGGACGGGAAAAATAAATGCACATTAGAATCTATTGGTAAATCATTTAATGTAACAAGAGAACGTGTTCGCCAAATTGAAAAAGGAGGTAAATTGAAACTTAGAAGGATTGCGGCTAATACCAAATTAAAAGTTATTCACGAAACTGCGCGTGAATTTATTACAAATAATGGCGGACTCATGGTGATAGATGATTTAGTCAATGAGATATTTAAACAATTATACCGCGCGTCAAAATTAGATGCAAATTTTATTCGCTTAGCGATTGATATTGATGGTGAGCTTAAAAGAGTTGAAAAAAATAATGTATTTAGAACGTTTTATGCGGTAAATCATGTTGATGTAAATAAAATTACGAGTATTCAAAAAGATGCTTATGATTTTTTCAAAAAGAAATCTTCAATAATGACTGTTCCTGAGGCTTTTCAAGAGTTTTTCAATATGACTAGTAAGAAATATGATAATCTTGATGAGAAATTTTTCAGAGCATCTTTGCAAGTGGATGTGCGTTTCAAAGAAGTACCTGAAGGCGTTGGACTTAGAGAATGGAGATTTGTTCATCCTAGAAGTGTTCGTGATAAAGCTTATATAGTGCTTAAAAGAGCTAGCAAGCCTCTTCATTTCGTTGATATTTGTAATCAAGTAATATCTACAGGTTTTGATAAGAAACAATTTACTGTTCCTGCTTTACATAATGAACTTATTAGATGCAAAGACGTATTTGTTTTGGTAGGTCGTGGTTATTATTCGCTACGGGAGTGGGGGGTCGAGCCTGGATCAGTGAAAGATGTGATTTATAAATTGTTAGAAGATAATGGGAAACCTATGTCTAAGCAGGAGATTATTCAAGGAGTGTTAAAAACTCGTAATGTTAGAGAAGGAACGATTTCTTTAAATCTTCAAAAACATTTTAAACGAGTTGGACGCGCGACTTATGATTTGAGGGAGAAAGTAGGGAAGAAGTAGAATTTAATAGTTAGTAGTTTGTAGTGTTTTTTTCAAAATTACCCACTGAAAATGTGTATTTTTTGTAAAATTATTGCTAAAGAAATTCCTTCTGAATTTGTTTATGAGGACGAACTTTGCGTGGCTTTTAAAGATATTTATCCGAAAGCGCCGGTACATTTTTTATTAGTTCCAAAAAAACATATTCCTACAGTATCAGATATTGAGGATGGTGAAGAAAAATTAATGGGGCATTTAATAAAGATTGCCAAAAATTTAGCAAAAAAAGAAAAGTGTGAAGGTTATAGATTAACTTTTAATGTCCATGAAAAGGGTGGACAGGAGGTGTTTCATGTGCATATGCATTTGATGGGGTGGAGATGAATATAATGAAAGATGAAAGATGTTGAAATAATGGTGAATTATGAATGGTGAATTATGAATGATGAATGGTGAATGATGAATTATGAATGGTGAATTATGAATGATGAATGGTGAATTATGAATGGTGAATTATGAATGATGAATGGTGAATGGTGAATTATGAATGATGAATTATGAATGGTGAATTATGAATGGTGAATTATGAATGGTGAATTATGAATGAAGGTTGTCCTGTGGACGTTATGATTACGATTATTAATGGCACCGTAGCCGCGAATTGCTATTCGCGGGGTTGGCGAATGCCAACAACGTGATCAAATCCGCAACATTAATTCTCCGTTTTCTTTTTTCTTTTACAGATTACGGATTATGAGTATTTAGGGTTGACATTATTTTCATGCTTAGATCAATTGCTCTAACCGAATGTGTCAGATAACCTAGAGAAATAATATTTACCTCAGTTTTTGCATATTCTTTAATATTTTTTTCACTTATTCCGCCTGAGGCTTCGAAGAGGATGTCTTTTGAAAAATTTTCTTTTTTTAATTCTTTAAAAGTTTTAATTATCTCTTTTGGACTGAAATTGTCCAACATGATGATGATTGGAATCTTAAATTTATGATTTTTGATTTGTTGTTTTAAAATTTTAACAGTTTGAATTGCTTCTTCTTTATTGATTACTTCTATTTCGAAGAATTTAATATTATTTTTTTGTTTGGAAATTTCAGCAATTGATTTTTCGATAATTTTATCTAAATTTTTTCTTCTAAATGGATCAAGATGAGTATCTTTTATCATTATTGCATCACTTAAATTAAGTCTATGAGACCAGCCGCCACCGATTTCTACCGCTTTTTTGTCAAGCAGTCCCCATGGCGTTTTTCGAGTACAGGCTATACGTGGAATTAGGCATGTCTGATTGTTACCATAAGAATCTTTACGACAAGAATCTTTATAACAAAGATTATATATTTTCGAGGTTTCTGTGGCAATTCCACTCATTCTTTGAAGTAGATTTAAGATGGTTCGTTCAATGCTAAGTATGAATTGAATTGAGCCTTGCAGTTTTAAAATTTCCTCTCCTTTTTTGATTTTTTCTCCATCCTTTTTTGCTGAAATAACTTTTAGTTTGGTAAATAATTTTTTCTTATCTTCTTTTTTACAAATCTCTAAAAACCACAAAATCTCTTCTATGCCGGCAAGAATGCAATTTTCTTTAGCAATTATTGTGGCTGTAACAATGTGATTTTCATTTCCATAAATAATTTTGGTAGTAATATCGCCTTGAGGATAAAGATCTTCCAGTACAGCTTTTATTGTTTTATCGTAGACTGAAGAACGATAGGCGGGATTATTTGGGCTGAGTTGATTGGTGGATTTGAAAAGTGAAGTGTGGGATGGCATTTTTTTAATTATAATTTATAATTATTCTCATACTTCTTAATTTTTTCCTCAAAACCAAGTGTATATCCAATTTCATCTACTTTTTTCAAAATACAAGTTTTGCGGAAAGGATCAATTTGGAATTCAAAATCTCCTTGATTTGGAATTGAGATTATTTGGTTTTCTAAATTTATTTCGATTTCAAGTTTTGGGTTATTCTCAATATCGTCTAGAAGTTTGTTAATTATATTTTCAGGTAGTTCGATAGGTAAAATTTCATTTTTTAAACAGTTATTTCGAAAAATATCAGCAAAGGAAATTGCTAAAATCGCGCGAAAACCATTATCGTGAATTGCCCAGGGAGCGTGTTCACGTGATGAGCCACATCCGAAATTATTTTGCGCAATTAAAATTTTTGCAGATTTATATTCAGGTTTGTTTAAAACGAAATCAGAATTTTCACTGCCGTCTTTATTATATTTCCAGTCGCGAAATAGTCCTTCTTTGACCTCATCTCTAGTAACCGCTTTGAGATATCTAGCTGGGATGATTTGGTCAGTATCGACGTTGTTGGCACGAAATGGTACACAGGTGCTTTTTAGAAATGGCATTTTTTTATAGATTATAGATTATAAATTATAGATTGTTATTTGAAGAACTTGTTTTGATAATTTTAGTTAAAATATTAATAATAGAAGTGACATCTGTTAGATAAGATGAATAATTTAAATCAACTAATTTGCTATTCTCTAGTAAACGAAGCCAATATTTAGATTCTCTAGCTTCTTTACATGATATAGACATTTTGTTTTGAAAATCTTTTTTGCTTACAGCACCTAAAGCTTCTTCAATATTAGCGCCAATATTTGTAGCACTTCTTAATAATTGTTTTGATATTACAAATTCTTTGTTGTTTTGTAAGTTTTGATAAAGTTTAATAATATTTAAAGCAAATTCAAAACTTTTTGTTTGTATAAGGTTGTTTTTTTCCATAAATTTATAATTTATAATTTATAATTTCTTACGTCAGTAATACAACCTTTTATTCCAGCCACTGCCGCCATGATTGGACTCATTAAGAAAGTTCGTCCTTTTGGACCTTGGCGTCCTTCAAAATTCCGATTACTGGTTGAAGCGCAATATTGTTCTGGTTCGAGCATGTCTCCATTCATGGCAAGACACAGGCTACATCCAGGTCGCCTCCACTCAAAGTTTGCGTCTTTAAAAATTTGATCTAAACCTTCCTCAATTGCTTGTTTTTCAACTTGTCTTGAGCCTGGAACAACTAAAGCGCGTATATTTTTAGCTTTTTTCTTGCCTTTGACAATTTCAGCCGCGGCTCTTAAATCTTCAATTCTGGAATTAGTGCAGGAGCCGATGAAGACAACATCAATTTTCTGTCCATTTAGGCTTTGTCCTTCTTTTAAATTCATGTACTGCATAGCTTTTTTTGCGGCATTTCTCTCAACTTCATTGTCAAAATCAGATAATTTTGGAATTGTTTCCGTGATTTTGATCCCCATGCCTGGATTTGTTCCCCAGGTAACCATTGGTTCAAGATCGGAGATGTCCAAAATTACAGTTTTGTCATATTTTGCTCCTTCATCAGTTTTTAAAGTTTTCCAATATGTAGCGGCTTTTTCCCATTCTTCATTTTTTGGTGCAAATTTACGATTTTTTAAATAATCAAAAGTAGTTTGATCGGGAGCGATAAGTCCCGCTCTTGCTCCAGCTTCGATGGTCATATTGGAAATCGTCATTCTGCCTTCCATTGATAAATTTCGTATTGCTTCTCCAGTAAATTCAATTACATGTTTAGTCCCACCAGCAAAACCAATTTTTCTAATAATTGCTAGAATAATATCTTTGGCTGTTACTCCCTTTTGAAGTTTTCCATTAACTCTAACTTCCATAGTCTTTGATGTATATTGAAGTAGGCATTGAGTTGTTAAAACATGTTCTACTTCGCTGGTGCCAATTCCAAAAGCAAGTGCTCCAAAAGCTCCATGAGTTGCGGTGTGGCTATCACCACAAACAATTGTCATGCCAGGCTGAGTTAGTCCGAGCTCTGGTCCGATTACATGCACAATTCCTTGATTTTCCGTATTCCAATCATAGCAAGTGATGCCGAAATCTTTACAATTTTGCATTAAAGTATTTAGTTGTTTAGTAGCAATATCATCAGAGCCTTTAATTCCATAAAGTTCTGGTAAGGTCGGACTAGAATGGTCAAAAGTAGCAGTGTTTTTTTCTGGTTGTCGAACTTTAGATCCTTTTTTTCTCAAATTAGCAAAAGCTTGAGGCGAGGTAACTTCATGAAGAAGCTGGCGGTCTATATAAAGAATAGCAGGACCATTTAGTTCTTGATGGACAATATGAGCATCCCAGATTTTTTGGAAGAGAGTTTTTGACACTTTATGAAATTATGAGTTTAGTAATTACTAAAGTGTAATATGCTAAAACAATCAAAGATTAAGGTTTGATGATAGGAAAGTCAAGATTTATGCGGCAAATGAACCCATATTGTCAGAAGATGAATTATGAATTTGCGGATGAGGAGCAGATTCTATTCTGCTTTGTACTCTTCTAATTTCTATATCAATTTTATCAAGAAGATTTATATCAGAATCATTTAGAGAATTTTTACTCATTATTTCGCTTTGTAAATCAAATAATCGATCTTCTATTTTTTTTAATTCTTGAACATTATTTCCTGTTTGCATTATATCTCGTCGTAATCCTTTTAAATCATTATTTATTGCTGTTAAAGATCGATTTGGCAATTCATCAAACAGAAATCTTCTAGGATCTATTAAATCTGGTTCGTTGACTGTATCTGTGATGTGTTTAGGCTGTTTATGTGGGATTTCATCCGCCATCTCAACAAAACTATCAGTTAAATCAATTTCATCATCAGGTAATTCTGTCGGTCGGACAGATGCCGTTTCTTGTCCGGCGAGAGTTAAATCTATATCATCTGCATTATTTATAGTTTCAATAGGTTTAGTTGTTGGCTTATGAGGAATATGTTTAACTTTTGGAATAGTTAAATCGCTTAATCTTGACGTTGCTCCAATTCCGCTTACTGCTCCAAGTCCAGCCATGACAGTTATAGCAATTAATAATTTCATTTCATTTAATTTAACGCCATTTTGTAGATTTTGAGCAATTTCGATACTTCCTTGTATTGCTTGAGTTCCAGTAATAGCTGTATCTAACGCTAAAACTCCTTGTAAAATTCTTACTGTTTTTGTTCCTAGTTGTATTCCTTTTGGCAAAATTGATAAGCCACCACTTATAAGCATGGTTGAGAGTGCGATTAAATTTATGGCATCTGCAGTAATAGTTTTTTGATTTACTCCATCTAAACTTATATTCATAAATGGGGCCATACGAGCAATTGCTTCTACATAATTTTCTGTAACCGCATTCCAAAACTGATAATTCCCCATTGATTTTTGGAGTATATCAACGTCAGCATATAAAGTTTTTGTTTCTTCAGCATTTAGAAAATTTCCAGTTAAAAGTCGGTTATAAAATTTTCCAATATCTCCGTAATCAACGGCATCTTTATCAGTGAAAGTTTTTAGCCAAAAATTAACAATAGGCATAGTTATACCTTTTGTTTGGAATTCTTTCATAGTTTTTCTAATTGCCGTTACCCAGTTTAATTGTTCATAAAATTCAATAATTTTTAGAAAAGGTGCTTTTGCTAAATTTGCAAGTGTTGTTTCTGTTATTTGTCCTTTGAAATTTCGTCTTAAATTGTTAATAATTTGCATTTTGAGTGCTTGCTGGCTTTGTTCTTCTAAAAATTTAAAAATTATTTCAAGAGAGGTTGGATATCTGATTTCTGATATATCCATACCGGCTTCAATTTGTATTGGAATTTTTGATAATTCGGTTAGATCTTCAGGGCTGATTTTATTTAGCAAATTTTCAAATTCTGCTTGTGATTCCGGTGGTATTTTTAACATTTTTGATAATTCTTTTACGGCATTATCAAAAGGCAAAGTTTCTTTTATCCTTGGTCCTTTTTGAATAGAAACAGAATTTCGTTCTTTGGGTCTTATATATTGATAAATAATTTCTTCTCCAGGTATTATTTTATTTGGATTATAAAGTTTATATTCCCCTTGTCTTCCATTTTGAAGACGTTGTATGAGGCTTAAAAATTTTTGTTTATCTTTTGGAGTTACGCCAAATTCACGTATGACAATCCTGCCTAAAGTATCACCTGTTTTTACTTTTATGATTTTTGTTACTTCTGCTAATTTAACTTCTTCTTCTGTTCTAGTTATTTCTTTATTTTCTCTTTTTTCTTTTTCATCTTTTGAAGGCTGTGGAGTTTCTTCTAATGAATTTTGTAATTTTTCAGACACATAAAGAATATTAAATAATCTTTATATTTTATCATATAAAACTAATTTTTCCTAAAAAATTTACTTTCCTGGACACATTTTTTTAATTTCTTCGCTGATGTTTTTATTTCCGTAGGTTTTATCAAAATATTCTCGGAATTTTGCGGCTAATTTGTTGGCGAATTTTACATAAGAATCCTGATTTCCCCAAGTGTTGATTGGGTTTAAAATTTTTGTTTCAACTTCAGGACAATTTTTTGGAATATTTAAATGAAATAAATTATTTTGTTCATATTCTATATTCTCTAAATCTCCATTTAAGGCGCATTCAACAATTTTGCGGGTAACTGTGATATCAATGCGTTTGCCGATACCATAAGGACCACCACTCCAGCCAGTATTGATTAAATATACTTTACTATGATATTTATCAATTTTTTCTCCTAGTAATTTTGCATATATATCAGGATTACATGGCATAAATGGAGCACCAAAAAATCTAGAGAAAGTTGCGATTGGTTCAGTAATTCCAGTTTCAGTTCCGGCAAGTTTACTGGTATATCCCATTAGAAACCAAAGCATGGCTTGATTTTTGTCTAATTTAGCTACTGGAGGTAAGACTCCATAAGCATCAGCTGTTAAAAATAATATAGTTTCTGCGTGGCCTGACATTGAGGATTTTTTTGTATTTTTTAAGAAATGTAAAGGATAAGAAGCTCTGGAATTTTCGGTAAGTCTTTCGTCAAAAAAGTCAAATTTGCCGTTTGGATAGATCATTGCATTTTCAACAATTGCGCCATGATTTAAATAATTATCTTGGTGCATAACTGCATCGTAAATATCAGGTTCTTTTTCTTTTTTTATATCAATCATTTTTGCATAACAGCCATTTTCAAAATTGGCAACGCCATTCTCGCTCCAACCATGTTCGTCATCTCCAAGTAAAGCTCTTTTTGGATCAGCGGAAAGAGTAGTTTTGCCAGTTCCAGAAAGTCCAAGAAGCAAAGCACAGTCACCTTTTTCGCCTTCATTAGCTGAACAATGCAAAGGTAAGATGTTTTCAAAAGGTAGATAATAATTCATTACCGTAAATAGCATTTTTTTCATGCTACCCATATAAGCTGAGCCAATTATTAGCCCGATTCTTCTTTCCATATCCATAGCAATCATGATATCAGCAGTTTCTCCAGTTTCCAAAGTCCTGACTCTTTTGGTATATTTTGATTGATCTAATTTCGCATAAGGCAGAACAAGCAGGGTAAATTCTTTATCATAAAAAATACTTTTTTCAATTTCTTTAGGAATTTCTCGAAACATATTATCGATAAATAGCGTGTGTAAAGCTTTTTCGGTAATTGTTTTGACTGGCAAACTATAAGCGGGATCAGCTCCAATAACTCTATCAGTCACAAATATTTCTTTTTGATCTGATAAAATTTTCACTCCATCTTCAAAAGCCATGTTAAAAGTAGCTTCATCAATTGGGATGTTATTATCGCCTGTCCAATCTATAGTTTTTTCATTTTCGGTTCTTTTGACAATGTAGGTATTCCTAGGTCTTCTTCCGGTAGAAAGTACTGGCATCCAAGTAGCTAAACATCCATTTTCAGAAATCATTGCTTCTTTGTTGGCAACAGCAAATTTAATCATTTCCTGTCGTGTAATATTTCGTAGGACATTTTTGTGGGAGGAAAGAGTATTTTGGAGAAGATTTTTCATTTGAATAGAAATGAGGGAGTGCTTTGTTCTTTTAACATTAAGGCTCTATTTAAGGCATTCAGATAGGCGATGGTGCTGGCGACAACTATATCAGTTTTAGCGCCTCTACCGCTAAATGTTTTGCCTTTATATTGTATTTTTACGGTAACTTCGGCTTGAGCATCAATTCCTTCGGTTACGGCAAGCATTGAAAATTCAGTTAGTTTCGGATGAATGCCCATGATTTTTTCCATGGCTTGATAAATGCAGTCGACTGGTCCTGTGCCTATGCCAGATTCTTTTATGCATTTGTCGGTTTTAAGATTTTTAAGCTCAATAGATGCGGTCGGAATTGAATGCGAGCCACAGGAGACTTGTACTTGCTTAAGTTCCCAGATTTTTTTGAAATTTTTGCTTTCTTCTTGTGCGATTAATTCCAAATCTTCGTCATAAACAGTTTTCTTTTTGTCAGCTAAATTTTTAAATTCTTCAAAGGCTTTATTGATTTGAGTTTGATTTAAATTATAGCCAAGATCTTTGATTCTTTTGGAAAAAGCGTGCCGGCCTGAATGTTTACCAAGCACTAATTTATTTTCATTAAGACCGATATCTTCAGGTTGCATGATTTCATAAGTTGATTTTTCTTTCAAAATTCCGTCCTGATGAATTCCAGCTTCATGAGCGAAGGCATTTGAGCCAACGATCGCTTTGTTTGGCTGAACAGAAATGCCAGTGATTTGAGTCAATAGTTTGCTGGTTTTGTGAATTTGTTTGGTTTTGATATTTGTTTTAACGTTAAAATATTTCGGTCTAGTTTTGATGGCCATGACAACTTCTTCCAGAGCGGCATTGCCAGCTCGTTCTCCAATGCCATTAATGGTACATTCAATTTGTCTGGCGCCATTTAAAATTCCAGCAAGAGAATTAGCAACCGCTAAACCTAAATCATTATGGCAATGAGTAGAAATAATTACATTCTCAATTCCTTTTACATTTTCTTTAATATTTTTAATAATTTGTCCGAATTCATAAGGAGTTGAATATCCAACAGTATCAGGAATATTTAGAGTATCAGCCCCAGCTTGAATTGCAGTTTCTAAAGCTTGATAAAGAAAATTTGGTTCAGTTCTGCAGGCATCTTCAGGTGAAAAATCTACTCGACTGCATAGTTTTTTTGCCAAGCAAACCATATCTTTAATCTGTTGCAAAGCTTCTTTTCGAGTCATTTTGAGTTTATATTTTAAATGAATATCGCTGGTAGCTAAAAAAGTATGAATTCGAGGTTTTTTGGCTTTTTTAAGGGCATTCCAAGCGATTTTGATATCTTTTTCTAGGCATCTGGCTAGTGCGCAAATTTCAGAATTTTTAACTTTTTCAGTGATTTTGGAAACTGCCATAAAATCATCAGGTGAAGCAATTGGGAATCCGGCTTCGATTGTATCAACGCCAAGTTTTTCAAGTTGCAGAGCCAGCCTGATTTTCTCATCGGTATTCATTGAGAATCCAGGAGCTTGTTCCCCATCTCGAAGGGTAGTGTCAAAGATTTTGATTAAATTTAGGATAAAAAATAAAGGAAAAAGGATAAAGTTTTTAAAAATGCAATATTGCGAAGGGGGCAATTCACATTGTCGCCTGAATTTTGTGCGTCAAAATATTTAAATATTATGTACGTTTAAAATATGCTTTTGATTCAAAAGTTTCAAGATGTGAATTTATCTTTTAAACGGATTAAAATCAGTTTTGTAATCAAAATAATCTTCTTGTTCATCTTTTTTAAGTTTGTTTACAATTTTGTAGGTGATTGGTGTAAAAATTACTTCAAGACCAGTTTTAAAAATATAGTTTGAAATAATGATTGTGATTAAAAGCGAGTTTGGCAGAATTCCGTAAAAAGCGATGATTATAAAAAGCGTAGTATCTACAAATTCGCCAATAATTGTTGAGCTGATTGTTCTTGTCCATAACATTTTTCCTTTTGTCCAAATTTTCATTTTGGCAAGTACGTAAGAATTTGAAAAAGAACCAGAAAAATAGGCAACTAAACTAGCAATAACAATTCTTGGAGTAAGACCGAGGATTGCATTATAAGCTTCTTGATTTCCCCAATCCGTAGCCGGAGGGAGTTTGCCGACAATGATAAAAGTAATTGACATTAAAAAAGCGCAGATAAATCCGAGCCAAATAATTTTTTTTGCTTTTTTATATCCATAAACTTCCGTTAAAACATCGCCAAAAATATAACTTAAAGGGAAAAGTAAAGTTCCGCCATCAAAAGTAAAAAATCCGAAATCAAGAATTTTGGTTGAAGCAACATTGGAAATAAGCAGGACCGCAACGAAGATAGCGGTGATGGTGTCGAGATGACGATAAGACATAGGGTAGGGATTTTTATAATCTATATGGATTTTAGGGGATTTTTTCTGGAAAGCAATGAGGTTTTTCTGAAAAATTTGCATTTCTAAATAATTTTATTATATAATTAATTTGTTTTAAAAGTTTAAATAAATGAAAAAGATTCTGTTGGTCATTGCTGTATTGCTATTAGCGCTCGTGTAAATGAGGCGGAATCTTTGTATAAAAAATAATTCTGTCTCAAGCAAGAGATTGATTTTTTTAAAAAATTCCTTAAATTTTTTTGTGAAGCAATCTAAAAAACTTACAGGTTCCCATTTACTTGCTTTGAGTTTGCTTGAAGAGGGGGTTACTGATTTATTTGGTTATCCTGGAGGAGCGATTATGCCGTTTTATGATGTTTTGACTAGTTTTCCTCAGCTTCGTCATATTTTGGTGCGAAATGAACAAGGAGCGGCGTTAGCGGCTGCCGGTTATAGTCGATCAACTGGTCATAAAAAAATTGGAGTTTGTGTGGCGACTTCTGGTCCTGGCGCTACTAATTTGGTTACTGGAATTTATGATGCGTATATGGATTCAATACCGATTATTGCTATTACTGGGCAAGTACCTACTTTCATGATTGGGACTGATGCTTTTCAGGAAGCTGATGTGATTGGAATAACACAACCGATAGTAAAACAAAGTTATTTAATTCAGGATGCGGAGGATATTCCTAGGATCGTGAAAGAAGCTTTTTATATTGCTAGGACTGGTCGTCCTGGTCCGGTTTTGATTGATTTTCCGAAGGATGTGCAAAATCAAATCGTTGAGAAGTTCGAATATCCAAAAGAAGTTGATATTCCAGGATATAAGCCTACAATGTTTGGTAATAAAAAAATGATTAAAGAAGCAGCTGACTGGTTAAAGCATGCTAAGAAACCTATTGTTTTGGCTGGTCATGGTATTTTGATTTCTAACGCAATGATTGAATTTAAAGAATTTGTTGAGAAAACAGGTATCCCTGTTGTTACGACTTTGCATGGACTTGATTGTTTCCCGAGAAGTCATAAATTATCATTGGGTTGGCTTGGCATGCATGGATTTACTTGGTGTAATTATGCAGTGCAAAATGCTGATGTTGTTTTTGGAATTGGGCTTCGGTTTGATGATAGAATTTTTGGCAAGGCTGATGAGTTCGCGCCAAATGCTCAGATTATTCATGTTGACATTGATCCAGCGGAAATTGGTAAGAATGTGCATTGTGAATTGCCTATAGTCGGTGATGCTAGAAATGTCTTGAAAGATTTGAATGAAATTGTCGAAAAGGGAGATTTGAAAAAATGGTATTTGGAAATTGCCAATTGGAGGAAAAAATATCCTTTACCTGATCAGCATCGACTTAAGAAATCAAAAGATAAAAATGGAAAAGAAACAATTTCTATGCGCGCGGTTGTCAGTGAAATTAATAAGCAGACAAAAGGAGATATTATCTTGGCAACTGATGTAGGACAGCATCAGATGATTAGCGCGCAGCAGTTTGAATTTAAACACGCACATCAGCATTTAACTTCTGGGGGATCAGGAACAATGGGTTATAGTATTCCAGCGGCTATGGGAGCAAAAATTGCTAATCCTAAGGCTGAAGTTTGGGTGGTTGTTGGAGATGGAAGTTTCATGATGAATGTTCAAGAATTAATGACTTTGGTTCAGGATAATATTGCTATCAAAATTGCAATTTTAAATAATTCATTTCTTGGAATGGTGCGTCAATGGCAGGAGTTGTTTTTTGATAAAAATTATTCTTCTACACCAATGGTTAATCCTGATTTCAAAGCTTTGGCTGAAGCTTGTAGTATTAAGGCTTATAGAGCTGGAGATCATGATCAGATGGTTGATTGTATAAGAAAAATGAGACAAGAAAAAGGTCCAGTTTTATGCGAATTTATTGTGGAAAAAGAAGAAAATGTTTATCCGATGGTTCCGGCAGGAAAGAGTTTGTCGGAAACAATTACAGGATTAGAATAATTTAAAATTTAAAATTTAAAAAGTGTCAAAACAGGGTGAACAAAAACGGAGTCTTTATACTCAGCGGAAAAATATTGAGATTAAAACTGAGCATATTGTTGTATCTTTGGTTCAAGATCGGCCTGGTGTTCTTAGTAAAGTTGCTGGGTTATTACGAAAACGCGGATTTAACATGAAAAGTATTACTGTAGGCTCAACAGAAGAGAAAGGAATTTCAAGAATTACAATAGTTGTTGATGGAACAAAAACGAATACAGAACAGGTCGTAAAACAACTTTATAAGATTATTGAGGTAATTAAGGTCAGTGATTTGACTATGGATAATAAAATAGTAAGAGAGCTTGCTTTGGTAAAGCTTTTTGCGACTAAATCAACTAGAAGCGAGATTATACAAATAGTGGATATTTTTCGAGCTAGGATGGTAGATGTAGCCCATGATTCTTTGATGGTAGAAATCACCGGTGATCATCAAAAAATCGAATCTTTTTTGGATTTAGTTCGTCCATTTGGAATAAAAGAAATTGCTAGAACTGGTATCACAGCAATGAATAGAGGGATTTCGGGGGAGGTGAAGGTGATGAAGATTTTATAGTAATTTTATAGGTCTGATGATATAATATAAATAGATTTAAAATTAGAATTATGAGTTATCAAAATATTATTACTATTGAAGAAGGTAAAAGAGGCGGTAAGCCTTGTGTTCGCGGTATGCGAATTTCAGTTTATGATGTTTTAAAAATGCTTGCAGGCGGAATGAGTTATGAAGAGATATTGGATGATTTCCCCGAATTAACTCGAAATGATATTTTGGCATGTATGGAATATGCCTCTGAGCGCGAACATAACATTGTAGCGATTAATAATATGGTTACGGTTTTGAATTAATAAATTTTTAGTAGGGTTTTTGTTAAATATTTTATTTTTTCGATGAAGTTATTATTTGATCAAAATATTTCGTATAAACTTATACATTTACTTTCAGGTTTTTTCCCGAATTCCAATCATGTAAAACTTCTTAATTTAGAGAAAGCAGATGATAAAGTAATTTGGCAATATGCAAAAGAAAATAATTTTGTCATTGTTACTCAAGATTCGGATTTTTATGAAAGAAGTTTAATTTTTGGATTTCCACCAAAGGTAATTTGGCTTAAATGCGGTAATAATAGTACAAAAAATATCATAAATGTAATTCAAAAAAATAACGTTGAAATTTTGAAGTTTATTGAGAATGTAGAGGTTGGATGTTTAGAAATTTATTAAAGATTAATTTTAAAATCGAATTTTTTTTATGAAAAAAATCGCTATTGTGGCGGATTGGCTTACTAATTTTGCTGGGGCGGAACGAGTAATTTTGGCTTTGCATGAACTTTTTCCTTATGCCCCGATTTATACTTCTATTTATAATTCCAAAAAATGTCCTGGTTTTGAAAAGGCTGACGTGCGGACATCTTTTATTCAGCATTTGCCTTTTGCTAAAAATCATCATCAAATGTATTTAGCTTTTATGCCGTATGCTTTTGAAAGTTTTGATTTTAGTGATTTTGAGATTGTGATTTCTAGCTGTCATTCTTGTTCAAAGGGGATTATTACCAAACCGGAGACTTTGCATATTTGTTATTGTCATTCCCCAATGCGTTATGCTTGGGACGGGTGTCATCAATATATTAAAGGATATGGAATGCCTTGGCCGATTTCTGTTTTAACACCATTTTTTATGACTAGAATGAGGATTTGGGATAGATGCTCTGCCGATCGAGTAGATAAATTTATCGCGAATTCAGAATTAGTAGCGCAGAGAATAAAAAAATATTACCAAAGAGACGCAGAAGTGATATATCCATTTGTAGATTTGGAGAAATTCTTTAAGGATAAGGGACAAAGAACAAAGGAAAAAGAAGAAGGATATTTTTTGGCATTGGGGAGATTAATTCCTTATAAAAAATTTGATCTTTTAGTCTCAGTTTTTAATGAAAATGGAAAAAGATTAAAAATTATCGGAACAGGAAAAGAATTTAAAAAATTAAGAGTCATGGCTAAATCAAATATTGAGTTTCTTGGTCGTGTTTCTGAAAAAGATCTGCAAATGTATTATCAAAACGCAAAAGCTTTGATTTTTCCTCAATTAGAAGATTTTGGGATAGTGCCTTTGGAAGCAATGGCTTGCGAGACACCGGTAATAGCTTTTGGACAGGGTGGAGCTTTAGAAACAATAAATAACGACAGCGGAGTATTTTTTAAAGAACAAACGCCATTATCGTTAAAACAAGCGATTGAAGAATTTGAAAAGAAAAAATTCAATCCAGATATTATCAGAAAACAGGCGGAAAAATTTTCAAAGGAGAAATTTGAAAGGGCAATTTTGGAATTGATAGAGAAGAATTAAATTCCTCTTTTACCAAAATAGATTTCGTGTTATAATTTAAAGATTATTGCAGATTTTTAATATTTTTTTAATATTTAATTATGCAAATTGCGCAAAATAAGTTGGAGAAAATTTTTAAAAGCAATTTATTTGCGATTTTAATAGCGATTTTTGGGTTTCTTACTTTAGTTTTTGTTACTATTTTTACTTTTGCGTTAAGCGACGAACTTAATATTCCAGCTTATGTTAAGAATTTTACTGTTGTTTATGAGGAGAAAAATTTAGATTTTAAAATAAATTTAGAGATAGGAGATGATGATTCAGATGATACGCGCTTGGCTTTAAGTTTGGTTTTAGATAATGAAGAAGAAATACCTCTAATTTTGGATGAAAATAAGATTGTTGCTAGTTTAGGAGCTAGTCCCGAAGTCAATAACGCTGATATTTATCAAGTTGGATCGGAAGAGTATCCGATTCAGACTTCATTTGGACTTGTTTCTTTAGATTTGCTATGGCCGCAACAAGTAAATTCATTGGCGGCGACTTCGGATATAAAAAATGCTTTTATTAAAGCTATATTATTTGATGGTGAAGATGAAAGCGAGCCTTTCTATTCTCAAATTATTTTATCAAGCCAAGGCAGTTTAAGCGCTGAAAGTCCATTATATAATTATGAAAAACCGCTTTTAGAATCTTTGAATGTTTTACAATTGCCTGATGAAAATTTTGAAATTTCATTTAAGGCTGATGGTGGTATGAATAATCTTTTGGTAAGAATTGAGTATTCTATTGATGGCGGTCGGAATTGGCAGACCGCGAAAATTTTGTCAGCTAAGGCTTCAATGAATTTTTATGATTTGCCTCCCTTAGAAGTTGTTGATTCCGGTTATCAGATTCAGGGCGTTAATACTTCTGAAGGATCAAATAGAATTACAGCCATTTGGGACACTTCGGAAGATTTGAAAAATATAGATAGTGAAAAAGTTTATTTATCAGTTTATTTGATTAATGTTTTTACGGCAAGCGATGCTTTGAAAGCTGGTCCTTTTGTAATTGATAATTTAGCTCCAAGCGAAATTAATAATTTTGTTGTTAAAGAAGATGGAATTAGTTCTAAATCTATTGCTTTTCAATGGGCATCGCCTCAAGAATCACATTTTAAAAACGGATTTTATAAAATGGTGGCAAAAGAAATAGGTTTGGGAGGGGGAATATCCGAATATGTTTTTGGACAAGGTGATTTATTAACAAGTTCTTTTATAGCTACAAATTTAAAGGAAGGAACTAAATACAGTTTTGTATTATTTGCTCAAGATGATTTTGGAAATTTAAGTCAATCTGAAAATATCATTGAAAATACGAATGCTTTGCCAGTAATTGATAATTTTTTTGTTAGCACCAATTATGATAGTGAGGGACGAACTTTTGTAAATTTGAATATAAAAGATATCGATGGAGATATTTCAGTTAAAAGAAATAAATTACAATTAAAAGTTTATTTTATTGAGCCTGATTCTCAAGAAAATCAAATCGCAACAATTAGTGATGATGTTGTAGCTTTGGGTCAATCAACGCCTGTTTTTATTAATAATAATCAAGCTTTTCAAATCGGAACAGAAAATGGTTTTGTAAAAGGTGGTAGCACCAAAAATGAGATAAGATTTTTTTGGAATACAGCTAAGGATTTGCCAAATAAATTTATTAAGGATCTGAAATTATGTGTGATTGCAAAAGATATGATAGAAGAGGGGCAAGAAGTTTGTCGAAGCAGAATTGACATTGATACAAGAAATTTAGGATTTAATGAAACTTTAGATTCAGTTGAAGATGATGTTTTGGAAGTTGAAGAAAAAGTGGAAATCCCTGAAGGCAATATTAATCGTTTAAATGCGATAAAGTTAATTTTGAAAGCAATAAATGCGGAAATTTTGCAGGTAAATCAGGATGTATTTTTTGATGTTCCGCGCGAGGATGCTCATGCTGGAATAATTTTGACAGCTAAAAAATTAGGAATTGTTAATGGGAAAGGAGAAAAAAGTTTAAAAATTCAAAAGTTTTTTCAAGCAGAACAAAATATAAATCTAGCTGAGGCGTTGACTATGATTGCAAAAGCTTTTGATATCAAAGCCCCTTATGTAGATGAGTCTGTGATTAGTATAGAATACAAAGATGAAATGCGAAAATTTGCCAATTTAAATTTAGATATAGTAAAAAATAGGCAATGGTATACAGATATATTTGTTTTCGGATATTTTAATGGGATTGTATCTCAAGATGACAAGCCGGATGATTTTGTTGATAGGGAGAGATTTGAGGAAATGATTTATTTAATGGGGGATAAAATTTAAATTAAGGGTGTTTTTGATTGTTTTGAGGATTTTTTTAAATTTCTGATTAAAAAATAGAGTTCTTTGTGGTATAATAAAAGGATTCTTTACGTTTTTTAATGTCTATTGATGAACAATTACAAACTGAACTTGCATCTAAAATAGCTAAATGTTGTTTGTTGGATCATGTAGAGGAAGGTTCAGAAGCATTTGTAAGTTTGAGAGGAGTTGTGAGAAGAAGTTTACCTGCTTTGTTTGGTGAATCAATTTGTGTGGGAGATGGTGCTGATGAGGTGCCTGTATATAATCGAAATAGGCTTTGTATATTGGAAAAAGTTTTTCAAGGAACTACGCAAATACCATCCGCAAATCTATTAGCATTTTTGGATGCTCAGGATTTGTATAGTGATAATGATAAAAGATTTGAATTAGCTTTAAAAATTGCTGAAAGAGAAGATTTAAAATTTTTTAATACTTTTTTAAAATATAGAGAACATTTTGAAGAAGACGATCAATTATTTATAACTTTTGCTGAAGTATGTCTTTGTACTGATGAAAACACTTTAAATGAAAGTATGGATGTTTTGGCTAATAATAAAGATGTATTGATTCAAGCTATGAGTATATATGGTAGGAATGAGAATAGTATAAAACAATATGTGCATATAATGATTAGACAGAATATTGATGAAGGAGATGGAGTTAGTACTATGAAAGATTTAATTTTAATGAAGCCTATTCTTGATAATGATAGAAAGCAAAATGTAGTTCTTACTGCTTGTGCAACTGATTATGTGCCTCTTAGATTTCTTGTGAAGTGTTATGATTTATATAAAGAAAGTGAAAGAAAACAAGAAGAAGGAGGATATTATTCAGAACTTTATATGCAAGGAGAAGATGAGGACGGTTTTGATGTGATGATAGATGTTGTAGAGAAGCATGGAGGTCAAGGATTAGAAATTTTGCGAAAAGCAGAGCTAGAATCAAGTTGTTGTGAACGTTGTTCAAAAGAAGAAATTTTTCTTGTTATGGGAAAAGCTATTCGAGCTCAAGAAAATATAGAAGAGGCTTATGAAATTTCTCAAGCAATAGATGATACAGGGGACTTTCATAATTTTCATATGTCACGCATTAGAGTAATTGGTAAACTTTTTGAAGATAGAGGGGAAGAAGGTATAAATAATCTTATAGAGGGGTATTATGATAGTATGTCTTTGCGTGAAGCTCAGAATCATCAATATTTTTTGAACAATCCAAAAAAATTAGATATTTATGCAAGAGCTGCTAGAATTGGAAAAAATGCTGTTTGTATTATTTATTCTGCTGATAGAAATAGTAAATATAATCAAAGTGAAGATAGGCTTAATGCTTTAATTGAAGTTGGTATCGCTCAAGGATCTGAAGTTATGGGTACATTATGTTATAATGAAGGTATTTATAAAGATGATGATGATATTTTTGCAGAATTTAAAGATTTAGCAAAAGTAAAAGGTGGAAATGCTGTAATATCACTTATTCAATCAAAAGGAGCTTATGAACAGGAGGATTTTAATTGGAATAGATTTAATTTATTTGTTGAGTTGTTAAAAGCAGAACAGGATATAATAACTGTAGGTGGGGTAATTGTAAGGATTTCGAAAAATAATGATTATTGGACTGATTTTATAAAGGCTGTTGGAAAAGCTTACGAAGCTTATGGTGATAGTGATTGGAGGTTGGCTAAATTTTTGGAATTTGGTGTTAATGAGTCAGGTCATAGTTATGTTAGCACTTTAGCGGAAATTTTTAATGTTTATGGAAATAATGATGATAGATTTAAACAATGTTTAAGGATTATAAGAAGAGGAACAAATGATGATGATTATTTTGGAATGCAAGTTTTATATTATATGAGTGCTTTTGAGCCAATATATCATGATGATGATGAGAAATTTTTAGAATGTGTAAAAATTGCCGAGTATCATAAAGAAAGAGAAAAAAATGTTTTTTGTAATCCTGAAGTTGTAGAAACATGTACAGGCTCTGATGAAATATTTAATGAGTTTTATAGAATGTTTTTTGCTGGAGAAAAGGAGAAAATGGAAAAATTGGCTGAATTTAGAAAAATATATAAAAGTAATTTTATAAAATTTGAAATTGTTTTAGATTTATTTAATAGAAAAAAGATTGACGATCTTAATACTTTAAAATATGTAGCTGAAAAAATAGATCCTTTTGATGAAAAAATGCTTAGATTTTTTGTTGATACTTGTGAAAAGGAATCTTCTTTTGTGGTAGAAAGATTGGCTGATGCTAGAGGACTTTATGGTCAAGATATGAGTAAATTAGAATTAGCAGTACCATTTGTAAAGTTAACTTCAATATATGATGAACCTGTAGTTTTTGATGAATTTAGTAGATTTTATAATAGGGAAAATCCTGAAACTGCGACATCATATCTTTCATCTCTCCATGAACAATCCAAATGTCTAATTCCTCAAGCCTTAGCAGAACTTCGAGCCATGCCTGAATATATGTATATGGTAAAATATGTGTTCCCGGATGGAAATTATTCAACATACGAAAAAAATCTAGCCTGCGGAGACCATTTAGACCATTTGGAAGGTTATGAATATGATAAAGCAGGTTATCCAACAGAATTAACAGGGTTACTTGGATATAGAGTAAAACCATCAGCGGCTGAAGGAGATGAGGCTGTAACTAGAGTTTTAGACAGAGACGAAGCGGAATTAGAAAAATATAAAGCAAGAACAGATAGAATTAGAGAATTTGTGGGAAGTAGGGGGCCAAACAATGAAGCTCTTCAGAAAGCTTTTGATGAAAAAGTGGATATAATTTTTGAAGTAAAAGCTCATGAAAGATTTAAAGAAATAGAAGGTTTGAGTATGAAAGAAAAACTTTTAACCTTATTTATTTCAGAAGCGCATAAAAGAGCAATATTAGGCAGTTCATATAAAGCTGACACTGATGTTCTAGATTTAGTTGTGGAGTATAAATATGCGTATAATGAAGATTTGGAAGCATATTATCAACGAACAGCAGATACGGCCAAAAGTCAGCCCGATCGAGCAAGCAGATGTTATAGCTATTGGTCGGAATTATCAGTTTTGTATGGGGAAAATGTTAAACATGTACTTAGACATGACATATTTGAAAATTTAGCAGAAGGAGGGGAGCATTATGCTGAAATAGTAGATAGATTCGGACAAATATTTGAAGTAAAAGCTGAAGGAGGATTTGAATTAACAGTAAGACAAAAAGTACCAATTGAAAGAATTTTGAATCAAGAATTTGGGAATGAACAATTACGTTTTGAAAAATTAGTAGATAAATTAGTAGATGATTTAGGAGATAAAAAACCACCTGAACCAATAGAGCCCGTTGAACCTGAAAATTTAGCAGAAACAGCTACAACACAGCAAAAGAAAAAACATGAAAACCAATTAAAAGTATATGCAGAACAAAAAATAGCATATGAAAAAAGAAAAGAAGAACATCCTGAAGCTTTGCGATTATATAAGGAAGCTAATCAGCCATTTAGAGCTAGAATTGTTGAAGCATTAGATCCAATTAGAAATAATTTAACTTTAGATGGAATAGAAGAGAGATTACAAAGAGTATTCCCAGTAGATCCAGGTATAGAAAGAAGAATTCAAGGAGGAATTTTTGAAAATCCAAATGTTTCAGATAAATTTAATGTTCTTTTAAGACAATGTAGGTTAATCTTTGGAGCAAATATAAGATTTGAAGAAAAAGATGATGATAACGGTAAAAAAGCTAAAGAAGCAGAAGCGAAAGAAAGATTTAATAGAAGAATTGAAGAAATTATTGAACCATGCAGAGAAGACTTGACTATGGTAAAATTTCAAGAAGTTTTACCAAAATTGCAATCTTTGAGAAAAGAATATCGATTTGATGTAAATAGTAAATTAGAGGAACTTTTTTCAGTTGATATAAATAGAATTTTTAAAGAATTAGATAAATATGAAGAAGTAATAGAAGAAGAAGCAAAAGAAAAAGAAATAGGAGGACTAAAAGAAAATATAGTAGGAAAATCAGCAAAAAAAAGAAAAATAAGAGGATATTTTACGAAAACAAAAGAGACAGCAAATGCGAGAATGGGAGCTTATTTATGTATAGCAGGAGATCAAAATATGTGGAGGAATAAAAATTATTTAGAAACTGTATTTCAGGATGAAGATACAAGTGAATGTGTAGGTTTGTCGATGTATTTGAATATAGGAGCAAAAGATGGAAAGAAATATTTATGGTTTGGTCCAAATCCATTTGAAAGTTTCTTGGATAAAGTAAGTTCAAAAGCTTGTTATGATTATATGTATAAGACAGCTGTAGAATTTGCTAAAAATAATGGATATGATGCCATAGTGGTACCACCAAAAGACGAACAAATACATGGTCAATGTACAAACAGAGGAGGTGATTTCCCTCAACATATTAAAGATTCGAGAATTAAGGATAGAACAGGGAATTTAATAACAGTTGATTTCGGAGGTGCTCATGAACTTGGTGGAGGATATAAATATAGTAGCGGAGCTCTTCTTTGGAAAAAAGAGGAGAAAAAAGTAGCTTAGATAATTAAGTAATTGGTAATTATGATAATTTTGTTGCTTTAAACTCTGGATAGCCTCTTAAAAATGCATTTATTTCGCATGGATTTTTACCTTCTAGTTGAAGGATTCTTGGAATTATTGTGGAATCTTTGGTCTTGATGTGGAAGATGTTTTCAGAAGTTAGGAAAGTACATCCCACCTCCAAGTTTGAGTTGTTAATATTTTTTTGAAGAGGGCTTTCATAAGCTTCTAAAAGTTTTATCTTTTTACTTTTCCAAAAAAAATAGCAGGATGGCCAAGGAGTGAAGGCTTTGATTTTGTTTATTATTTTTTCGCTGGTATCTTTTTGAAAATTTATTTTTCCATCTTCTTTGGTAATTTTTGAACAATATGTAGCTTTTGCTTCGGTTTGAGTTTTTTATATCAAACCATTCCAAAATTCCTTTTGGTAGAAAATTAGCAATAAATTCTTCATACATAATTTAATGGGGTTAGAAAATTCTTCCCCACTATTTTATCAAATTATTTTCTCCACCTGAAAATCTTTTGATCCTGTCTTTCAGCAACATCCTCTAGTATCTTTTCTTAAAAAAATGTAAAATATATAGATTAATATAAAAATATTTGTTATAATCAATTCCTTTTGTAAATATATTAAAATTATGCGCATACAAATTAGAACCATTAAAGCAATTATTACCGTATGTATAAGCATATTAACCTTTATTACGTTTTTTATATTATTTGTTTATGCGGATATAAAATCATACACTATTCAAGTAAATGCATTTGATGATAATGATGATGGTATTTGTGATGTTCAGCATTGTTCTTTTAGAGAAGCAATTAATCAAGCTGTCTCGTATCGAAATAAGGATAAACAAAATAAAAAAATAGAAATATTATTTAATGAATTGCAAAATAATAATGAAAATTTTATTAAATTAAAAAATTCATTACCACATATAATAAAAGATAACATTCTTATTGATGGATCTGATTATTATGGCAATAAAACCACTATAATGATAGATGAAAACAATAAAAATTCTGATTTTAATTGTTTATTAATAAAAGGAAATAAAAATATTGTACAAAATTTCCGTTTTGCTCTGAAATCTACTAAAGCAATTTTGATCTATGGAGACTTTAATGTTATACAAAATAACATTTTTACTGCAATAAATGCTTATGATAGTTTATTTACTGAAGGTGTAAATGTTATAGGGAAACAGAATTTGATATATGAAAATTCTTTTTTAGGTTTATTTATAGGAGTAAAGTTTTTTAAAGATTCTAAGCAAAATACTTTTCAAAAAAACAATTGTGGATTTTTAAAAAACGAAAAAGAACAAATTAATGTATTTCCAAATATTATATGTTTGCAGATATTTGATCCAATAGAACAAATTATTGGTTCTGTTATAGAAGAAAAAAAGAATAAATATTTTTTTAATGGTATTGGCATATATATAAAAAAAGATTTCTCAGAAAATATAAATTTATTCATTGAAAATAAATTTCGTAGTGACGAGAATACTTTAATTGCGATTAATTTATTCAGTGATGTAATGTGGGAAAATGAAGAAATTTTTCTTGAAAATCAATTATTGAATCAGAAAATTTGGTATGAAAAATTTATGAGTATAGATTTTTTTGCAAAAGAAATAAATTCATATTTAAATAAGAATTTTCAAAATGAAACACTTAATCGAGAAACAAAAGATGAAAAAATAGATACTGAATCAAAAATTTCAGTAAAGCCAAATATTATTGAAGAAAATTTAACTGAAGAATCTACATATATTTCAGATTTAATAAATATCAATCCAAATATTGTTGAAGAAATGCTTTTAGGGAAAAAAGAAAGTATTTGTTTTTCTAAATCGTTTTTTAAAAAAGTTTTTTTAAATCGACCAATGTCCAAAGAGGTAATAGAAGATTTAAAAATAAATTTACCTCAAGATTCTGACCAAATAGATAATTTCTTAAATAAAAATATTTCTGCAGAAGAATTATTATTTATATTATTTGAATCTCCATGTACTAATCAATTAAATTAAACATTATAATGGAAAAAAAATTTATATTTATAATCGGAATAGCTTCTTGTTTTATTGGATTTACTTTATTGATGCATTTTCTAAACGATGTTAAAGCTAATACTGAAAACGATAATAATAATTTTGAAAAAAATATAATAGAAGATTTAGATTTAGTAAATGATTTTTCTGCTACATCCAATATACAAATTACTAATGTAAATGGGACTCAAGAGGTAAATATAATAGAAGATGAAATTGAAGGAAAAAATATTGATATTATAAATCCCGAACAAGAATCTCAAGTTGATTCAGAAGAGACTTTGCGAAGTAAATTAATTAACTACAGAGATGGCGCAAATAACTTAGATTACAATATTATAACTGTTAAAAACGATTGGGATGATGGATACTTAACTCTTAGAGAAGCAATAAAAGAAGCTAATGAGACAACTGGACCAGACATGATTCTATTTGACATAGATCACAGATCAAACCCAACTAAAAAAGCTAACTACACAATAGAACTAAAAGAACCTATTTCCTTAACAGATGATAAAATATTTATTAATGCATGTTCACAACCAGGTACTCAATTAGCTCAAAATGATATGCAGGCTAAATTAAAAATTACAATTAATTATAAAGGTAAAGGAGCAATTTTTGACATAAAATCAAATGAGAATATTATATGTGGAATAAATTTTGAATTTATTGATAATGCGATTTCTTTAGAAGAAAATACTACTTATAATTTTATTGAAAGTAATATTTTTGCTAATCATAACGAAAAATTTGACAAAGCAATTTATATTTCTGATAGTAGTAAATTTAATTTAATAGGGGGATTTGATATTGAGAAAAGGAATTCTTTTATAAATGGAAAAAATGCAATAAAGTTTAATATTTCTACTGCGAACATTGTCTCTAATAACATATTCAATAAATTAGATGAAGCAATTGTTTTTAATAACACGTCACATGATGTTTATGAAAATGACATTACAGATAATCAATTTAAAGATAATTTAGTTGGTATAATTTTAGATAATACACAGAAAACTATAAATATTATAAATAATAAATTTAATGGTGAATTTCTAAACGCGATAAAATTTGAGAATTCAGAGCCTTTAATTCTGGAAAATAATATATTTGAATTAGAAAAAGGTAATGGAATATCTTTTATGAATTTAGATAATAATAATGTAAACTTTGAAAACCTTACTAAGAAAAATTCTTTCAATAAAATTGATACAAATTTTTATCAAATCTTAGAGGGAATAAATTGTACAATTAATTTTCAAAACATAGAAAATTCAAATTACTTAATAAATTATAACATTAAGAATAATATTTTTAATAATGATTCGGAGGTAGATCTCAGTTCGGAATCCTTACCACTTATATTTTTACAAACATTTGAATTACCAATTAGACATATTAATTCCAGAGGAAATTACAGAATTAGTAATGAAAAACCAATATTGACATTGCATATTTATAAAAAATCTGATGCATTAGAAAATAACGAGAAAATTATAACTTTACAAAAAGAATTAGAACTAAATACAGAAATTGATCTGAAATTTATTCAAGAATTATTCAAGAATTAAAGTTTTCTCCATGCAATTATTATTTTCGAGCAGTCCATCATCAATCTCTTGAATCCTATTGGTAGCATCAATACATGCTTTAATATGATTCTCACCTATAAGCATTTCTGGATAAACGATAGATATATCACTATTTGCTTTTAAAAATATTTTTTTTTCATCAGATAAAGTATAAGTATTATAAGTCCAAGCTGGCGTTACCATGTCATTTATGAATATGGTAAGAATAGGCCATTGATGAGAAGCATTTTTATCAATATTTACATCAATATTTCCATAATTAACTAAATGAATACCAAGATAAGAATTTTCGTCTAAACTAATATTATTTATTGCAAGATCCAGGAATCCAATTTCATCATCTGTATCTATTTCCCAGATTTTTAATCTCTGCGTATTTACTTCTCCTTCTTGAGTTTGTGATCCCCACCGAAAAGTAGTAATAGCCACTATATCAGTTTTTTCATTATTATTAACAAAACCAGTAATTAGTCCTCTTACATGACCAATATTATCATCATTATCATCAAATCCTTGAAGTGGAAAAAATTGTGGGACTGTACCATCATAATTATATCCATGGACATAACCATCTGCTCCTGCTAATAAAATCTCTAAATCAGAGTCATCGTCAATATTTTCCAAAACAGGAGATGTAACATATTTAGATCCAGATGAAGTAGTTATTATATTAGTAATAGTAGTTAGAAGCTCCAATTTGTTATTTAAAATAATAAATTCATTATCATTTAAAGCTATAATTTCTTTACCAGATATATTTGGATTTATTTCGCCTATAGCAAATTCAGAAGAAGAAGCTGAAAAAGAAAGCGAATCAGATTTATCAATTAAATTTAAATTTAGATCAAATAATTTAATATAAAATGAATCTTTAATTGCAATATATAAAATTTTATTATCATATATATCGGTAATAATAGGTGTTGCATATATAGAACCCGAAATATCATTTTTATTTAGAATTGCAGTATATCCTTTTTCTTTTGTAAATTTATATAAATAAATACCTTTAGTAGTTGTAAAAACGATCTCAGGATAATCATCATTATCTAAATTTTTTATAACAGGGATATTATCATCCGTATATTCTAAATATTCTTTTGGAAAGCCTGTTACTGGCTTGCCATCATGATGATAAGCATTCAATTGTCCCTGCAAAGCCTCTCCAGAAGCATTAAATGACGAAAATACAATCTCTCTATCTCCATCTAAATCCAAATCAGCCACAACTGCCTGTCCTGACACTTCCAAATAACCATCATCAAGATAATCTTTAATTTGTAACTTTAAAGTTCCATCATAATAATAAATTTCCATTAAAATATTAAGACATCCACTCTCTTTATTTTGTTTATTAAATGTTTTTGTAATATTCGTATTTTTAAAATTTTTAATTACCGCCTGTTTTTCTTTTATTTTACTATTAATACACGATATGGAAATATCTCCATTTTGTTTTGCATTTGATTGTGTAATAATAATTTCTTTAATGCCGTCGTTATCTAAATCATCAATAACTGGTGAAGCTGATAATGTAGTACTAGCAAAGTTAGTTGGAAATTCATATTTTAAAACTCCATTTAAATCATATATCATTACATGACTATTCCACATGTTGTTTATAATAATTTCATTTTCCCCATCGTTATCCACATCAGCAACCGCAGGATTCCCATACACTAAATAAACATCTTGATTCCCACTATAATGAAGCTCGGTAGATAATATTTCATTTATGGTAGTCGCAGATGCCATATTTATCTCCAAAGAAACAAAAAATATAAAAAGACAGATATACTTAAATAATTTTAAATATTTCATATTAGAATTTTATTTAATGATATTATCAAAATAAATTGTTATTTGTTTTAAGTCTATTTTTTTACTTCGACATATTTTAGAAATAAATTCTTGCTTAAAATATTTTTTTAAAATGTCAATTTTGCTAGAAGAACAACTATCATGTAATATTTAATAGTTATTCTTTTTCTATGAAAAAAAAATTAATATTTGTTATTATAATTTCTTTTTTGTTGTATTCAATTGTGCATGCATCACAATCTGTACAAACTATTTTACACATTGAAATCTTTGATGATGATTTAATTAATCCTTTTATAATAAAGGCTATGCCAGAAAAAAGAGTAAGTAAACTAGGTGGTAATTATAGTTCAAAATATATATTATCATTTTATAGGAATGATAATAATCTACTAACTGGATATGAATCTGTGATTACTGATAATGCAATTGGTGAAAGCTTTGTTACCCCCCTAAATGTCAACGCATGGAGATATAATGTTTTCATAAAAGGGACTTCACATTTAAGTAAAAGAAAAAATAACATTCTTTTTAATAATATAGATCCTGTTTCATTAAATTTTTCTGAAGACGAATATTATCTCAAGGCTGGCGATTTAAACACAAGAACAACAATAGAAGATATCCCTATTGGAGATGATAAAGTTAATTCTCTTGACATTTCAGTTATTATTAATAATCTTAATATATTCGACTATCGTTCTGATCTTAACATGGATGGCATAGTCAATTCTCTTGATCTTTCCATTTTAATTACTAATATTGACGAAATAGGTGAAACTTTACAACCATAAAACAATATTCGGCGTTTTATTATGTATTTTATTATTTTGTCTCAAAATAAACACAACATTTGCAGTAACTGCGCCATATTTTAGTTTGTCATCAGACAGTGGACAATATTATAGTTCTTGCGGAGATTTTTATGTTGATATTTTAATCAATACAGGTACATCAAATAGTGATTCAGCGAATATAATTATTAATTATGATCCAAGCATATTAGAAATTCAAGATAGTAATGTGGGAGTATCAGGGATACAAATTTCAGAAGGTACTGCTTATAATAATTATTCAGGAAATACTGTTAATGATACAGAAGGTACAATTTTATTAACAGGATTTAATGTAGGCAGTCCACTCAATACCAATAATAATCCTGAACTTTTTGGGCGAATTTATTTCCAAACCTTATCAACTACAGGAACTGTTGATTTGAATATCGATTTTGCATTAGGCGAGACATTGGATTCAAATATTGCTGAAACCATTACAAGCGATGATATTTTACTCTCGGTAGGCGATCTTACTTTACAAATAATTGATGACAGTTCCGCCCCGACGACACAAAGCAGTTCTCCATCAAATGGACAAAGCGATGTTGCTATTAATTCTAATATCTCTATTACATTAAGCGATATTGGATGTGGAGTGGATTATTCTAGCATTGAAATTATTGCAGATAATATAGCTTATACACAGTCTGGAGATAATGTTTTTGTACAATCAGGCACTATTAATAATCCAACTTTTACTATTAATCCTGATTATTCATTTGATTATGGAGAGACGATTAATGTGAGTATTTCAGGAGAAGATGTTAATAATAATATATTTAATAATAATTTTAGTTTTAATGTAATTAATGATAATAGCGCTCCTCAAATTAGCAATCTTAATCCATCAAATAACGTAACAGGAGTTAGCATTACTTCTAATATTAGCTTTACGATCAGCGACTCTGTATCTGGAGTTAATTTAAGTTCATTTTCTTTCCTTTTTGATGGGCAAACATATGATTCAAGTTCTAATCTATTTAATATTACTGGTAATTCCTCTTTTTATAATTTTACATTTAATCCATCGTCCAATTTTGATTATGGAGAAGCAGTTTCTTTTCAAATAACTGCTACTGATTTTAATAACAATATTTTAGTTAATACTTTTAGATTTACTGCAATAAATGATAATACCCCATTATATGTAAGTAATTTTTCTCCTGCAAATTTATCAACAGATATAGCTGTGAATAGTAATATAAGTTTTTATTTAATAGATGATATTTCAGGAGTAGATTTAAGTACATTTTTCTTTATTATTAACGATGTAAGTTATGACCAAAATGACAGCGAATTAACTATTACAGGCAATAGTCTTAATTATAGTGTGATTTTTAATCCGCCATCGGATTTTTCACGAGGAGAAATTGTAGAAATAATTATCAATGCAGATGATTTAAATAGAAATAGCATGAGTCCTGCAAATTACACTTTTACTACAATAGAAAATCAAACTCCTATGCTTGATGCTATTGGTGATAAAACAGTTAGTACGGGAAATTTATTAACATTTCTGTTAACTGGTGAGGATCAAGATAATGATAATGTCACAATTACTATTAGTGGTGAAAATTTACCTGATTCAGTTTTTTTAACTGGAATTAATAGTCAAACCAAAATATTTTCTTGGACACCGAGTCAAAGTGAAATTGGAGAATACGAAATTACTGCAACTATTACTGATGATGGTTCATTGCCAAGTAATCTTATGGATAACGAGACGTTCATGATAACAGTTCAAGGTGAGATAGCTGAAAATCATTATCCTATCTGGACTAATATAGAGAATAAAGAAATAACACAAGATGATAATTCAACTTTTGTAGTTTTAGCTTCTGATCAAGATGATGATGATTTAACTTTAACTTTGACTGATGATGCGAATTTGAATATAAATTTTGAGGATTTAGAAAATGGTTCAGGAGTATTAACTATTAATACAACCGATACGGAAGTAGGCGAATACACTATTACACTTACTGCAACTGATAATGGCTCACCAAATCTTAGCACTACATTAGATATAAACATTGAAATTATAGAAGCTATTATTTGTGCTGAGATCCCTCTACCTGAACCAAGCAGTAATGAGAATCTTGCGCCTATTTGGACAACAATCACTAAACAAACTGTATCGCAAGGAGATACTTTATTCTTTACAATAGTAGCAAGCGATTCAAATGATGATGATTTAAGTTTACAATTATTAAATAACGATGATCTTGATATTAGTTTTGAGGATTTGGGTAATGGAACTGGAGTTATTGAAATAGATACCTTAACTGAAGAACAAGGTGATTATACGGTATCATTTTCAGCTACTGATGCTGGAGCGCCTAATTTATTAGCAAATCTTAATGTGAATATTGAAATTACCGAACCAGGTCCAGAATGCAATATTACTCAGATTATAAGTGGTGGCGGTGGTGGGATTCCACAACAAATAGTTGTTGAGAAAATAATAAAGAAAAATATTATTGTTCAAAATATTATTAAAGAAGAAATTATTAAACTTATAAATCCAATAATTACTCAAGATAATAAAAAAGAATCTCTTATTACAAAAATAAATATTTGTGAGCCAGAAATGAAGTATATAACTGTAGCTTCTGAAACTGCTACAATTTTTCCTAACACATATAATGAACAAAAATCAACTGGAGGCAATACTCCTCCTTATATAGAAAATTTAAATCCCAAAATAGCGGAAAAAAATGTAAATATTGATACAGATATATATCTTGAGATAGTTGATTTTGATGAAATTAATAAAGATAGTATTGAACTGTTAGTAAATAATGAAAAAGTTGAAGCACAAATTGAAGGGACTAATATCAGATATCAGGTTAAATTCAAACCTCAAAAAAGTTTTAATTATAATGAAGAAATAATTGTGTCTGTTTCAGCGGAAGATAAACATCCTACAAATGCAAAATCTATCAGCTATAATTATAATTTCCATACCGAAAGTCAAGCTATAAAAGTGCCCGTCAGTGATAAATCTATAAAATTAATTGATTTAGAAGCGTTATTAGATATTAAAAATTATAGTCCATATTTAAATGTAAAAACTAAATCTAGAAATTTAGTCCGAGTTAAATGGAAGAATAAAACAGATGAAGTGGAGGTTCTTTATTTTATGACTAAGGATGAATTACAAATACCAGCTCCTTTATTATTTGATTCTGGTAATTATGAAGTGGAAGCTCAGGCAATTGATAAAAAAGATGAAAATTTAAAAAGTGAATTAATCAAAATCCCTTTCTATATCCCTAAAGACAATGTAATCAACGATACTCTTTATTACGGAGCTAATTTAAGCAATTTATTTAAAGTGCAAGGCATTCCAACTACTCTTTGCAATTTTCTTTCTCCTAAGATTGTTTATGGATTATTTGTAATTTTTCTAATTTTAATACAATTAGCTTTTTGGATAAAAAAAGTTCATATTAGAAATTTTGCGGCGCTACTTTCAATTATTATTTTTATTATTATAAATATTGTCTTATCCCAATGTAATCTTATTAAATATTATTTTTGGTTATTCTCTATAATTTCAATACTTATCTTATTAGAATTTTTGATATTGCGAATTTTTAAGTATAAAAAATAATCCCTATTTATTCTTTCCTTTTTTTTTAAAAAATTCATATACACCTAAATCAGGCCTGTCATCTCTAGTTTTATTTTCTAAATCATATAATGTATAATCAAGAATATTAGTATTTCCAGAATTAATTGCTGGTGAATTTGGTCCTAAATGATAATCCTTGTTAGATTCAAATAACGGAGAATGAACTGAATTATTATCCTTAATATATTTAACTTCTGTGGGATTATATGTCTTAGTATCGTTATCAAAATAAAAATTTCCTTTTAAATTAGAATTTAAAATATTATTAGTGTAATTTTTATAACTTAATATTGCATAAGAAAAATCTATACCCGCATAACCTGTATTTTTATAAATTATATTGTTTTTGAATTTACTAGATTGACTATTGGCTGAAAGATAAATTGCCTTATACAATACTTTTGTATCTGAAGAGGATAACTTATTATCAGCAACAACATTATTCAAAATAATAAAATCCCCATAATATCCATCGGTTTCTAAAATATTATTAGAACTTATATTCTTATAAATTAAATTATTATAAAAAGCTATATTACCAGCTAAATTCAACAAAACGTAATTACTTGTATTAGTTGAAATTTGATTATTATAAATATCAACATTACATGTTTTAGTACTATTAAATATATCTATTAGATTACCATTAGAATTAGCGATGATGTTATTAATAAAGATATTGTTTGATATTTCATTTCTAAATGATGAATCACACAATGTACTGTTATTTATATTAAGCAAGAACATAGATAAATAATTGTCTTTATTGTTTACATATGTATTCTCAAAAACATTAGTTGAGATTCTAGTACTAGAATCTTTTATATAAATTGGATTCAAATAATCACTTGAGAGATTACGAAATGTAAATCCTTCTACTGAAATATTTTGAGAATTGGATATTGCCAAATAATTTTGTAAATTACTACCATCAATAATTGTTTTTGAAGAACCATTTTTGGATTTAATTGTTATGTCTATACTATTATTAATCCACACCGCTTCATTGTAAACGCCATCATCAACAAGAATAGTATCTCCATCCTCTAATGCATCATAGGCTGAACTAATAGTCTTATATGATTTATCATTACCAACTTCAAGAATCATTGGAGTCCTTTCAACATCAAAAATAAGATATTGATCACCATTCCCAGTATTTCGATTATTAATTTTTAAATACCCATCTATTGCTGAAGAAGGGACTACAACCTTTAATTGATCAAGCTTTTTTTCTGTGATGACAGCTTCTATTAAATTATCTGATGATTCTTTAAATTTTACAGAAGATGTTTTATCTAAATTATATCCTGTTATTACAATTTCCTGACCATTATATGCGCTTTTTGGATCCACATCTAAACCAATAGGATTACTTGTAGCAAGGATAGGGATGTCATGTGAATTATATTTTATAGTGCTATTTTCATCTTCTCCTAAAATATTAACATAATAGATATAATCATCAACAAAATTTGCATTTAAATATAAATTAGCAACAATTTGTTTTGTCTCATTAGCTTTTATAAAAATAGAATCAGTATTTTCTAATTTAAAAATTCCTGGAAAATCAGATGAAATTTTTGCTGTTAATTTAACAGTTCCGCTAAAATTATTTTTTGATGTTATATTAAAAAGCATCTGCACTGTACCACCAGGATAAACAACTGAAGCTTTCCCAGGATAAATAGTATTAGGCAATATCCAAAATTCAGGATCTCTGGTAATACCAACAGAATTAAAAGCAGTTGTAATAGAATTTATATCAGAACTAGTAATATTAGCATCTATTTGTTCAGATAAAACTGTAGCCGTATTGATTACTGAATCTCTAAAATTTAAAAAATAATTATCTATACTTGATGATGATAAAAAATTTAAAAAACCATTATCTAAGGCATAATATACTATTTTTTCTAGTTTTTCTAAACTTATAGGATTTGTAGTGATTAATGATGTATTATTTATACCTCCTTGAATCAAATGACAAAATATAATGCCAATAAAACCTGAATTAACATAAGACATTTCTTCGTCATTAGGCATATCATAATAATTTGAATAGTGTTCTGGATAAGCAACGGATTCTGGATTACATAAATTTCTATCAATGTTATGATTATTAGATATTTCATCGCCCATTAAAAAATCTAATTCTCCAGTTATATAATAATTAATAAATATACCAAAAATATCAGAAATTGATTCATTAATAGTTCTTGCATCATAATTTATAGTAGGATTCCCAATTTCATACAAAGTAACAATATGCATAAATTCATGCGCTGTAACTTCTAATATATTCATAATATTGAAATTTCCATCAGCTCCATTATAAAAATTTAATTCAGAATATTTTTCATCTTTAAAATAATTTGAATTAGCACCATCACCAAATTCTTGTATATTTGCTTTTAATAATCCATGATTATTATCATAGCCATTCCTAGCAAATTTTTCGAAAAAATATTTATATATATTCTCAAGATTATAAACAAGTTCTACATATTGTTCTTGAGTCATTTCATTCCAAATATTATCATTATCTATAACTTCATTTTGTTGATTACTTTCATTTAGATTAAAAATTTGAAAATTTTTACTTAAATTTTGAAGTTTATAACAAATCCCATCTTCATCGGTACAATTAAAACTATTCGTTTCAAAAGTTATATCTTTACAACCGCCATCTTCATTTTTATTATAAGTACCACAACCAACACCTTCTTGTGAAGAAGCGTAAACTATAGATGCACTTAAAAAATTAATTATTAAAAGAACTAAAAATGATTTTTTCATAAATTATTTATAAATATAAATAATAATAAATTATATTAACATATATTTATAAATAATAAATATTCAAATTAAAAAAGACTTGACAGATTCTTGACTTATGTAGGTTAGTCTTGACTAATCTCTGATAAATAAGATATCATATCATGATGTACATCATCAAAGATAGATTGATCATCTGTCAACAAACAAAATTCATTTTGATTCTATATATTTCGTCTTCTATAAATTGTTAACAACCTAAAATATAAAGCACTGAAATTTTTATAAAAATTCAAAAGTGCGGGTGGCAATAAAATCTTTATTAAGATTTCTCAAAGACAGTATATAGGTTAAAATTGAAAATTGTTACATTTCGGCTCGTTTTTTTCTTTTTATTTCCTAAAACAAAAACTAAAATGAAAAAGAAATTACTCGTTTTATTGTCTTTAGCTATCTTAGTTGCAAATATGGCAGTATATGGAGTATTTGCTTCATCTACAACTCTTGGAGTTACCGTAAGCGCAGGTTCACTTTCTATATCTGGTCCTGCCAATGTTAGCTGTGATAGTCTTACAGTTAGCGATACCGCCACACCTGTTGCGTGTGATTTTGGAGACAATTATGTAACCGTAACAGATCTTCGTGACGGAGCGGCTGGTTTTACAGCTTCAACAGCTTTTGGACCAGTAAGCGGTGTTAATAATATTGCTTATCTTAATAATATTAATATTTACAATGATGGCACTCCTTCCTCAGCAGTTTCTAGTACTTTAACTGGAGTTGGTACAAGTATTAATGGTATTGGCGCTGCAGTTTCTGCGACAGGTACCGGTGGAACTTCTGATACTATAGGTATTATGACTGGTAGCCCAATTCAACGTGAACCAGGTAGCTGGAGAGTTTCTCCTATTGTTAACATTCTTTATCCAGCTTTCCCAAATACTGGAAATGATTCTGCAACTGTTGATTTTTCTGTATCTTAAAAATTAATTCTAAATATACTTAGGTGAAATTAGAAACAGGAAGTATAAATAGTATACTTCCTGTTTTATTATTTCTATAAAGAATCTATTGACGTATTTTCGTATTGAAGTCTGAATCGATTGCTCCGTAGAAAACAATATGTTAAGCTTTTTTACAGGAGATTATTAAAAATATTTTCTAATTTTTAATCAAAATTTTTATGATAAATACAAAATATTTAACAATATTAATATTTCTTTTATTTTCTTTTTTATTAGTAAGTTGCAAAACTAATTTATCGACAAATATCTTAAATTATGACAAACAAAAAAAAGATCAAAAATTGATTATTGAAGATGTTATCAATGAAGTTCCTGATAGCACTGAAAATGTTCAATGGTTGCTTATGAATGATGGCAGTATTAGCGCTCAATAAATCTATAATTGAATATCTAGTCCTTAATAATTTTTCCATCATGAACCTTAAAAATATTATCCAATCTTTATTTATTAAAATTACTTTAGTTATAATTTTGTTTTTAACAATAGGGCAAATAGCTTATGCAAGTTCAATGTCTATTAAGCCTCATCCATCATTAATAGATTCTAATATTCCAAATAGCGAGGCGTGGATTATATTAACATTAAAAGCGGAGGAGAAATTTGAAGGTAAGGCTATTATTATAAATCTTGAAAACGAAAAACAATCTTTTGATTTGTTCGCTACAGATGCTGTCATCACTTCAGATGGAGGATTTGGCTTAGTTGACCAAATCAATGATTCATTTACAATAGGTAAATGGATTACCTTAGAAATGAACGAAGTAACTTTTGAAAAAAAAGGTGAACGCGAATTAAATTTCATCATAGACATTCCAAAGAACATTACTCCAGGCGAATACGCAGGAGCAATTGTTATTAAGACAAAAACAAATCTTACCGAAGGGAGTGGAACGTCACTTAATATAAGAACGCAAGTAGGGGTTAGAGTGTTTATAAGTATAGCAGGGGAAGTTATTGATGATTTTTCATGGAATAATTATTCTTACAAAATACAAAATAATGGTGATTATGTTTTTCAATATGATTTTACAAATGACGGTAATATAAGTACAAAAATAAATGCTGATATTGATTTTATAAACAAAAGTGGAAAAATTATCTATTCAGAAAAAATTATCGATCTCGGTTCGCTTTTGGCTGGAAGCTCCAGTCAACCTAAGATAACTTGGAAAAAAGAAAATGTTCCTTTATTTGGATCTCTTATAGCAAAAACAACATTACATACTACTCCTGTTAGTATGGCAGGATTAAAAACTTATGACACAAAAGAAGAAATTAAAAAATTAAATATTATGATCGTTCCATGGGCGATGATAGGGATAGCTTTAGCTATCATTGCTGTTATAATAATTTTGATTATTTTCCTCAAAAAAAAGAAAAAACAAGTACTGGAAAGAGCAATAAAATATAAAATAAAACAAGGAGATACACTACAAAGTCTTATTGAAAAATTTCAAATAGATTATAATCAAACAGTTAAAATTAATAAAATTAAAGCGCCTTATCTTCTAATCAATGATACTGAGATATTACTCATACTTTCCAAAAGGGAAGATGTGCAAAAGATAAAAGATGAGATAGAAATAGGTTAGTTACTTGTTTTGTCATTTGCAAAATTCCATTTATTCTTTTTTTTAATTAAGTTGAAATATATAAAATGTATAATAATTTCGTTAATTATTATAGGGTTTAATTCCTGTTCAGATAAGAATCAGGGTGATTTCTCGACGTCTCCAGCATTTCCTACCTTAGAGAATCCTGAATGGATTGTAATTGAGGCGAAACCAGGTGAAGTAATAAAAAGTGCAGTTTACTTTCATAATTTACGTAATGATAAAAATATTAGTTTAGTTGCGCAAGGACGGGATGCGATTGAAATAAAAGAGAATGAAAGAAAAGAATTCAAAATTAGTCCTGCAATTAACGAACAAATCGGTATTGGGAAATGGATAGAAATTGATAAAACGGATATTAATATTTCACCCAATAAAAGAGAATTAATTTCTTTTGAGATTTCTATTCCTGAAGATGTAGAAAAGAAAATATATTATGGCGCAATTGTTGCACGACAATTATTACAAACAAATTCTAATATTGGTAATCTCAATATTAATTTAGAAGTAGGAACAAGGATTTATTTAACAATTACCGATAATCCTAAAAACAGTAAAACCATTGATGCAGAAGCTGTAAGGGGTCGGTGGCAGATCGTAAAAACAATCTTCTGGTCTGTTAATGTTGTAATAATATTTACTTTGATTTATATTTTATTTTTTTCTAAACAAAAACATAAATAATTTTTGTTAATAAAATTTTATTATTTCTTAATTTTACTTTTATGCTAAAAAATTATATCAAAATGTCTTTAATAGGATTTTTCGTTATTATAATATTTACTGTTAATAATGTTTTGGCCACTACTAGTAATTATGGATTAATGCCCTCCGAACCAAACGCAGAACACCCAGAATGGTTAGTCTATGATATTTACGCAGGGGAGACTATACAAACAAAAGTTAATGTTATTAATTCGGAAGAAGATACAGAAGTGTCTTTACGATTATTTTTTGTTGATAGATTACAAGAAAAGCTAAAAACAGAAAACTTTTTATTGGAAAATGAGGGCGATAACAAAGATACTATAGGTGCATGGGGTAGCGTTGCTTCAGAAATAATAAAATTATCTCCTGACGAAACGAAAACACTATCGGTAACTATAAATATACCAGAAGACGTAAAACCTGGAGAATATAGTGGAGCGTTAGTGGCTAAACTTGTACCCACCGATACAAATGATAGCAATGGGAACGCTAGCTTATCTATAAATACTCAAGTTGGTTTACGTACTTTTGTTAATGTGTTAAAACCACTTCCAAAAACAATAGAAGAAACAAATTCTTTTAATTATTTAGGGATGAGATTGATGATAATAATCATTTTAATAGCTATTGGTATTGCTATTGGACGATTTATAGGTATGAAATCTAAGAAAAAATAATTTTTTATACCAACGTTAAAGTTAAAGTAGCTGAATAATTTTCCATGCTTTGAAAAGCGGGAATAATTAATTTTATCCACGGCTTCATTTCCCAATCTCCGGGCTGTCTTAAGTGTTCTTCGGCGGACCAAATAATTTTTGGATCACTTTCAGAAAGGATACCTGTAAAAGCATTATAATTATCTAAAAAATGACTCGTTTGATAGTTTATTAAGTTCCCTGTTGAAGAACTAATTGCTCCTGTCCTTATTGACGAATTTGTATATGGAATAAAATCCAAAATATCACCTTCCGCATTAAATTCAGTTACGGTAACACTTAATGAAAAACCTTGTGTAGATAATCCACTTAAAGAAACCACTATATTATTTGGAAATTCTACTGATAGAGCTTGATTATAACTTTGAATATATGTTAAAGGAAGACTTATATTATTTGGTACTTGTAATGACCAAAACCCAATTGCATAAACTACATTTGAAAACAAATAAAATGTTATCAAATTTATGAAAAACAACAATATCAAAATTATTTTTATTTTTTTTATCATTTTTAAATATTGTATGAAGGAAATTTAATATATTTGATATTATCTAAAGGCCAAATAATGAACCAGCTTTTCCCAACTATTTCATTTTGAAATACAAATTCCGACACAGTTTCAATATTTTCTCCTCCAAAAAAATTTCTGCTATCATTGCTATTTATCCTATTATCACCTAAGACCAAATAAGAATCTTCTGGCACTTTAAATTCATTTAATCCTTCAATTAAGGATCTTGTACTCTTTAATTTATTACCTTGCAAATAAGAACTTTCATCTAACAACATTCCGTATGGATATTTTTCATTTTTTATAAAAATAGATCCATTTTTAATAATTACAGTGTCCTCAGGTAAACCAATAATTCTTTTAATTAAATATTGTTCTTTTATCCCATCTTTTTTAAAAACAATAATATCTCCTCTTTTTGGTTCGCTAAAATAATACATGAACTTATTTATAATTAAAAAATCTTTTACATCTTTTTGACAAATATTTTTATAAAGATTTAGTGTATCACACATTGATTCACCATATACTATAGATGTGTTTATTACAAAAGTATGAATTAAAAAAGCGCTTACAAAAACTATAAAAATATCTATAGCAATAGCTCTAGTTTTTTTTGGAAAGCTTTTTTTAAAAAATTTACTAAGTTTTTTTTTAATTTGCATTGTATTCTAAATTTATTTCTTAACAAAATTAAGTATATATAATTTTAATTTTGTTTCAATAATTTTTTTTAACTGCGATTCTGGCAAAATTTAAAATTAATATTTTTGGTAATGTTTATAAATTAGGATAACTCCGTATCTTTAAATTCCGGATGTCCTCTTAAAAAAGCGTTTATATCGCAAGGATTTTTGCCCTCAATTTGAATTGTTTTTGGAATTATCGATGAGTCTGTAGTTTTTATGTGTAAAATATTTTGTGATGAGAGAAATGTTTTGCCTGTTTTATAATTTGAATTTTCATCTTTATTAACAGAGCTTTTCATTGCATTTATAATTTTTATTTTTTTATCTTTCCAGAAAAAATAGCAGGATGGCCAAGGAGTAAAAGCTTTGATTTTATTTATTATTTTTTCGCTGGTATCGTTTTGAAAATCAATTTGTCCATCTTCTTTGGTAATTTTTGAACAATATGTAGCTTTTGCTTCGTTTTGAGCTTCTTTATTAATTTTGCCTTCAATAATTTTTGGTAAAGTTTCAATTAGTAATTTTGTTCCTTCTGAGCTTAATTTTTCACTCAAAGTTTCAAGATTATCATTTTCTGTAATTTTAATTTCTTTCTGTTGCCAAATATCTCCAGCATCCATTTTTTTCACTATTTCCATAATAGAAATACCAGTTTTTTTGTCGCAATTGAGTAAACTTTGTTGAATTGGTGAAGCGCCACGATATTTTGGAAGCAGTGAAGCGTGAACATTGATACAGCCATATTTTGGAATATCTAAAATTTGTTGACTTAAAATTTGACCAAAAGCAACGACAATAAAAAAGTCACTTTGAAAGGTTTTGAGTGTTTCGATTAATTTTTGATCTTTGTTTGTGTTTGGAGATTGAAAGACGATTATTCGTGATTCGTGATTTTGGCAAAATTGTTTAATCTTTGGTGGGGTTAAAATTTTTTTTCTGCCAATTTCCTTATCTTCCTGAGTGACTATTGCCTGAACATGAAAATTTTCATTTTCAAGGAGACTTTTTAAAAAAGGGATGCTAAAATTTGGTGTGCCGAAAAAGGTGATTTTGATCATGATTTAGGAAAAAGAAAAAAGTTTAATTAATAATTATTGACTAACTAACAATGACTTTTAAAAAAATATTTTCTATCTTCGTTGTTTTCTTTTTAATCCCAATATTCTGGTCTGGTAATTTTATTATAGCAACTTTGGATACATATTTTAATCCATTATTTTATGATGAAGAATTTACTAATGTCATATATGAAGAATCAAAAGCTTTTATTGTCAGCGATATTATTAAACAGAATCTTGATTTTTTGCAGGATATCCCTCGCGAGGAATTAAATATAATTGTTAGCAAGCATTATCAAAGTAGTGATGTTGCTCAAATCATTAATCAGATAATTCAAGGCATAGTAAATTATCAGGCTGGAGCAGAAATTTTAATATCTTTGGAAGAAATTAAATTAGCGGCAAAAAATATCGTAGAAGAAATTTTAGCTTATAGTAATATTGTAAATGCGGTTTATACTTTAAGTCAGGCAGATTTTTATGAATATATTCCTGCTCAAATCAACTTAACTGAGAAAATAAATCAATCAGTTTTGGAAAAATTGAATATGTTGTTTGTTAATAATAATTTTTTTAAATTTGGTTTGATATTTTTTATGCTATGCGGATTTTTTGTTCTGTATTTTTTCATTACTGATTTAAAAAAGAAAAGAATTTTTTATAGTGGAATTTCATTGTTGGTAATTTCGACAGTAAATTTTATATGGATGATAATATTTTTTACTTTTTTGAAAAATGTTTTTATCAAAAATTTTCCTATTGAAAGAATTAACAATGTGAAAATTGATCTTAATCCTGAAATTTACAATGTCTTTATAAACCCTTTACATGATAAAATGCAGTTGGAAATTTTGATTTTATTCTTGATCGGGTTGATTTTGATGGTGGTTGGGATAAAAATAATGAAAGATAATTTATAATTTATACTACTCCGCTTTTGAATTTCCATATCTTTACTCTAGAAATTGGTTTGAATTCAAAAGCTACGAAGTATTATACTCTAAATTTTATAAGCGATTGAGTATACAATTCATAATTAAATAATGTCTCATACTCGTTACATATTTTATATCTTAATTGCCGCGCTGTTTGGATGGACAGCTATGTTTTTGGTTTTTTATCGGCTGGATCCAATGCAATCAACGACATTAGCTCTTAGTTTGCTTTTTATCAGTTCTTTTGTTGCTTTGACATCAACTTTCGCTCTTGTTGGTTATTTTATCCGCAGACAAATACATCATAATGAAATTTTTTACAGTCATATCAATATTGCTTTAAGACAAGGCATGCTTCTTTCAATATGCAGTTTGAGTTGTTTTTTTCTTCTTTTAGTAAATGCTTTAACTTGGTGGAGCGGATTGCTTATTGTGTTATTTATAACTTTGATTGAAGTTTATTTTTCAAGTCAAGAAACGTAGAATCTTCTCACCCATCTATTTCATAAATAATTGTAATAATTGTTGTTACCATTACGAATGAAATTAAAATCAGTCCGAGTCCTAAGATTGCGTAAAGTATTTTTTTCTTTGATTCTTCTAATTGTCCTTCTCCTCTGGACATAGCCATCATAGATCCAGCGAAAACTATCATCATCACCGCCAAAGGACCAGCTATTTTAATCAGTCGTCCGGCAAAAAATTGCAGATAAGCATTAATTGTATCAGAGCCGTAATCTCCGACTTCTAAGCTATTTGGCAGATTATCAGGTCTGTATTTATCAGGAATAGTAATCATAGCATTAGCAGTATTTGCAATGCTCATGAAAATTATGATGGCGAGAAGAATTTTTTTCATTAATTTAAAATTTAAAATCGCTTTAATCAAAGTCTAATCTCGCTATGCCATAGATTATACTGTAAGCCAGTCCGATTGTGACAACTCCGTAAAGCGAGAATTTAAGTATGTTTTTTGCTTTGGTCTGCATTTCGCTGTCAGCTGGCGAGAAAACAAACATTATTCCTGAAACTGAAATTGAGATAAAACATAGCGTTCCGATCAGACCAAGAGCAAGTCTTATAACGCTAGCGACAAATGTTTTGTAATCTTGGTCAGGCAGATTCTGTACATAATGTAAATCTTCATTGCTTGAATATCCTGTTGTGTCTTGTTGCTTGACTTCGTATTTTGTAAATACATCGGTAGCTTCAAGTGCAAAACTTTGCTCAGTAAAACCTAGTATTAAAGTAAGTAATGAAATATATATTAGAATAGATTTTATCATAAAAATTATATAATTTTTTATTCAGGGAGGCACATATTATTAACGTTTTTATAACCTTTGCCACAAATAGTCACTTCTTTAATTTCCGTGTCATATTCAGCATTGAGTCCATCTAAATAGCTGATTATATTAACTAAACTATACGAAAACATACCGATTAGAAGTCCGATTATCGCGTATTGAATTGTTTTTTTGGCTTTTTCTGCATGCGCTTCATCTTGAAAAGTTATTAAGTATTGAATGCCTCCATAAATTAACATGACAAAACTTACGCCTCCTAAAATTCCAAGTGATCCGCTGACAAAGCCTGGGATTAATTTGCTTGTTAAATAATCTTTGTTCTCAATTGCGCTTTCGCTTGTTGGTCCGGGTAAAGTTTTTGGTTTTGGTATTGTTGGAGACTGAAATTCATCAGTCGCAAATACATTTTGACTAAAGAAAAGTCCAAAAACTATTAAAATTATTAATGTTAATTTTTTACTGAAGCACATAAAAATTCGGATTAATGGTATATAAAATCAGACCAGAAAGGAGCAGAATTGCTATGCCTACAAAAGATTTTGTAATTCTTTCTTTTACTTCGCTTTGGTCTTTATCTCCAAGTACAATTAATTCAATTCCGCCGACAACAATTGAAAAAACTGCTATTATTCCTACTAAACCAGCTCCATAAACATATATTTCGCTGATATAATTTTTTAAAAAATCAACTCCGCCTTCTCCTTTAATACATTTGGTAGTTCCAAGGGCTTCGTTAAGTTCGACATATATTTCTCCCTCTTTCGCGTCGCAAGGCAGTTGTGCATCATTTGAACCAGGATTTGCGGTGCTAGGATTTTCCGTACCAGAATCTTCAGCGGCATAAGTAATTTTTAAGCTTAATAAATTTAAGATTAAAAAGATAATTAGGCCGATTTTTTTAAAATTTTTAGTCATTTTGAAAATAAATTAAACAAACATTGATTGGACGAAAGTTACTATTATATAAGCAGAAAAAGTCAAAGCCAGTCCTACTGCGGCTGATGCTATCATATCTTTTGCTTTGTTCATTTGTTCTTCAACTCCTGAAATCATCATCACTCCGGCTATAATTATTATTATAAGCGCGATTGATCCAGCGACTTTTGTTAGAAATTCTATAGTGAGAAGTATAAATGAAATTAGCGGAGCATTCTCTTTATCATTAAAATAGGCTTGATCTTGATTGCCTGAAGCATTTTCACTATTTTCGCAATCTTCATTAACGCTTAAAAAAGTTTTAACTTCAAATTGAGTTGGGTCTTTATAAGTATTGCTGTCTTTTGGGCAAGCGCTATAACTTAAATTTGGCATTAAAATAATGCTCATAGCAATAATAAGAATTAATCTAGTCCAGTTTTTTATTAATTTTTGCAACATTTTTTGAAATTTTTAAAAATACAGAAATATCTATATATTTTATCATATTTTAAGAGAGCCGACCAGCCCGACATCGCTTTGGCGAGAAATTGAGAACTTAGAATTAAAATTTTTGATGGATTTTTTAAGAAAAATATGGTTTAGATACGTTTAACAGTTCTATAATTTCTTTTAAGTTTTCTACTCTAACCAATTTTGCTCTTAAGGCGGCGGCGCCTTCAATTCCTTTTACGTATGTTGCTAAATGTTTTCGCATTTCTAAAATTCCTCTTTTTTCACCTTTTGTGGCTATATTTAATTTACAATGTTCAATAAACCAAGGAATTTTTTCTTCAAAAGTTGTTGGGGCTGAATATTTTTTATTATGTAAAGCCGTATAAATTTCTCCCATCAGCCAAAAATTGCCAACTGTTGCTCGGCCTATCATGACACCATCTAAATTTTTAATTTTATCCAAAGCATCTTTTGCGGATTTAATATCGCCATTTCCAATTACTGGAATTGTGAGATGCTTTTTAATTTCATAAATAATATTCCAGTCAGCTAGTCCTGTATACATTTGTTTCGCTGTTCGTCCGTGAAGAGTAATAAGTTTTGCCCCGGCTTTTTCAAGGTTTTGGCAAAATTTTATGATAAAATCAGGGTCAATTTTATCGATGCCAATTCTTGTTTTGACTGAAACAGCAAGTTTGGTTGCCTCGTTTGTTGCTTGTACAATTTCATAGGCTAAAGATGGATTTTTTAGAATCGCGGAGCCATGATCAGAAGAGAAAACTTTTTTAGCTGGGCATCCCATATTAATATCAATTGCCGAAACTTTCATTTCTTCTTCCAAAAATTTAGCCGCTTTAGCAAAATGTTCTGGATTTTTGCCGAAAATTTGTGCAATCAACGGTTTTTCTTTTGGACTAAAATCAATTTGTGCAATGGTTTTTTTACTATTATAAAAAATTCCATCAGCGCTTGTGAATTCAGTAAAACAGATAATTTCAGGGCAAATTTTTTTAACAAGTTGCCTATAAGCTGAATCTGTGTATCCGGCCATGGGAGCTAAAGCAACTATAGGTTTTTTTATATTTTGCCAAAAGGATTTCATGGAAATTGGGGATGGATAATTGATAATGAGGAATAAGTTATGTGCCTGTTTGAATTGGAACGGGCAGGTAGTGCGTTATGAGTTAAGTGAAATATTTTTTTCTAATTACCAATTACTAATTACCAATTACTTATTTAGCCTTTACTCTAGGCTGATTGTCAATTCCTTTTGGCAAATAGGTTACATTTTTTTTACTGGTGTCGCGGAAATCTCGATGATAGATAGTTGGACTTCCGATTGTCCATTGATTTACTATGCCGCTTTTTTCTTCTAAGGAAGCTGATAAGATATAGCTTTGTTTTTCTCCGATTGTATTGTCGTAAACTGCATAAGCATATTTAAATGGGACTTTATCGATTGGATCTGGGGCAATTTGTTTGATGTATCCTTCATTAATTAAAAAAAATTCAATTTCTTCCGCATTTGGATAGTTAAAATGTTTGATGTAATAATTTTCTAAAGCCGATTTAATTTTTTTAAGTTCATCTTTACGGATTATGTTCCTTTGTTCAGTTTCATCAGTATTTTCAAAACTTATAATAATATCATTAGGTTTTTTATGTAAATTATTTTCAACTACGATAATTACTCCACCAATAAAAATAAAAAATATGAAAAAAGTTGTGCTGACTAATAAAGTTTTTAAAATTTCCAATAGTGGCGGATCATCTTTTTCTGGTGCTGGCTTTTCTTCTATTTGTAATTTTTTTTCAGATACATTTTCTTCTTTCTTTTTTTCTATATTTGCTTTTGGATAAAGAAGATGAATAGGATTATTACTATTTGTGTTTTGACTATCCATTAAGCAAAAAATTAGTCTGTATTTATAACCTCTTCAATAGTTTTTCCTTTTGATATGTCCGTTTCTATTTTTGGAATAATATTTTCTATCGCGCCCCACTCACTTTCTTCTAGTTCGGGAACAAGTAGGGTTACATCATCTCCAGTTTCACCGTGAAAATACGTTATTGAAGCTAATAAAACTTTATAATTTTTACTTTCTGCTAAAACAAAATATTGATTACCTTCATGCATTAAAGGTCCTTTAACATGTTTGCGCGGTACAGGTCCTATTTGCTTGTAAGTAAAAGAGCCATCATTGCTGATGCTTAATTTAAGTATGTCGCCTTCTACTAATTTTGATTTACTAGCATAGTTAGCTGGCACTGGAAATACTTTTCCATTAGGTCCAACCATGTTTTGTCCGTCAAATACGCCTTCAATAACTTTACCTTCGCCATTGTCATTATCATCTGAAAAAGATTTTGCTAATTCTGCAGCTAATTCTCCATATTTATCTTTTAAATTTCCGCCACTATCTGAACACATATCAGTAATAATTTGTCTAGCTGAATTAAGATTAGATTGAGCTGTTTCGATTAAATTTTTAAGTAGAGCAATTTTTGATGCGTTTGGCATAATTTTTATTGTTAGTTTTTATTTTTTTGGTGTGATCGAACTTAAAGAATTATATCAAAAAATAAATAAAATATCAATATCGATCACTTTTTTTTGAAAATGACTTTTTCGCCATTAACAATTCTTAAATCGATATATAAAAGAGGAGTTGAAAAAATATCTAGTTCAGAAAGAGCTACTTTTAAGGCGTATAATTGCGTTAAATATGGCTGTTCCATATCGAGCCAGACTTCAAATTCTTTTTCTGTTATAAGATGAATCTCGTGTTCAAGTTGATAATAATTAATATAATCGATTAAGATATTAAATTTCTCTTCAAAGTATTTTTTTGCGCCTAATATATAATCTATTTCTTCTTTGCTTAAATAAAATTCTTCATCACTTGTATGTTTAGTACTTTTCATGAACAGTAAAGGCAGATCTTCTTCATGAAAATTTTCTTGGCTTATTGCTCCATTTTGATTGAGGACAATTTTTTTTTCAATATTGTCAATATTTAAAGAAACATTAAGCATATCTTTGTATTCCTGAATCACTATTTTGATAGTATTTGGTAATTCTTTTTGAATGTCTAAAAAAGCTGAATTTTTATTTATATTTTTAACTTCTTGTTTAATATCTTCTGATTTCACTAAAAAGATATTTTTGTATTTATATTTATTTAAAATACGCAAAATTTCAGGATTATTAGAGGCTTGTCCATTAATTTCCGTTTTTATATTTTCGATGATAAAAATATCAGAGATAAAAAAATAATATATGCCTAGACAAATTGCGCTTATTAATAGAATTATTTTAAGCAATTTTTTGATTGTTCCTGTTTGTTTGTGATCCTCTCTATGATGAATAAATTTATTCCTTGACCGCCATTCGCTATTTAATTTTTTTTGTTTTTCTGGATGATAATGGAGCGGTTTTCTCATATATTTTTTAAATCTTATTATTTAGACTTACTGCACAATAATATTTCTACTGCAATTTTCAGATTTTGGCTACGGCTTTGTAAAAATTTTTCAACATATATGTCGTATATGCCTCAAAATTTTTACTTTGCCTCGCTCAAAATCTGGAAATTTCGTTACGAAAATTATTGTGCAGTAAGTCTACTATGCAATTTATTTGAATGAATTTATAGATATTCTTATTCCAAAATAACTGAAAATATGATAAAATATAAAGATTTTATAAATTTGTTATTTGTTTTTTTAAAAATATCATGAGGAATTTTTTGCAAAATATTGGTGAATTTATATTAGATCGTCCACTACAGTTCGTAGGCATATTAATACTTTTATATATTGGATGGAAACAATTTGTTTTTTGGTTCAGATTCGCTAGAGCCAATTACATGGGAAAAAATTTAGTTTATATGAAAGTTTTAATGCCGAGAAGTGATACGCAAAAAGATAGAGAAAAAGATACGGAAAAAGATTTTCGTGAAAAAGTTGGTATCATGTCGCAGTTTTATCGTAATATACATGAAATAAGCGAACTTAATATTTGGAACACATTCAGATCGTTTATTTTTAATCTTGATTTAGTCTCATTTGAATTAGTTGTACAAGATAAATTGGTTTATTTCTATGTCGTTACTTATAAAGAATTTCAAGGATTAATTGAGAAACAAATAACTTCGTATTATTCAGATGCGGATGTGCAATTTGTTGAGCCTTATGAAATTGCGCCGCAAGGAAATAAAGTCAAAGGATTTTATATGTATTTATCAAATAAATTTTGGTTTCCAATTAAGACTTTTAAGGTGATTGAAAATGATCCATTAAATGATATGAGTAATGTCTTATCTAAACTTGAGGAAGGAGAAACAGCGGTTATTCAAATAGTTATCAATCCTAAAAATGATAAATGGAGAAAAAAAGCTGAAGAAATGGGTACTGCTATTTTTAAAGGTCAAGATACTAAAAAAGGAAAATCAGGAGGATTATTATTTAGAATTCCTATTTTTGGATATGTTTTTCGATTAATGGGTGTTCTTTTGATGGGAACTGATAAAGTTAGTTTAGATAGTTCTAACGCGCCTGGAGCTAGCGGAGGAGATAGTTATGTGCGTATGTTACAAACAAAGGAAGAAGGCGCTAAACAAATAGGTGAAAAAGCTCAACAAGTTGGTTTTGACGCTTGCATAAGAATTTTAGCATCATCAAAGACCATGCTTAGAGCAGAAGAAATTTGTAATAATATAGTTTTAGCTTTTAATCTTTTTAAAGATCCGACGTTAAATTTTTTCCAAAATAGACGTATTGTGCCGATTGATTTTATTAATACTTCATGGCTGATCCATAATTTTAAAAAAAGATTGCTTTGGTTTGGTGAAAAAACATCACATCTTGTACCTGATGAATTAGCATCTCTTTATCATTTTCCAAATAGCCGTTATAACACGGCGCCAGTTATTAGATGGATGGATTATCGAGTTCTTCCAGCGCCACACGATACTCCTCAAGAAGGAGTTTTGCTTGGATATAATCTTTTCCGTGGTATGAAAACAGAAGTTCATATGTTGCCGAAAGATAGAACTCGTCATCATTATTGTCTTGGAAAATCAGGTTCAGGTAAATCTGTGTTTTTGAATTTTCTCGCTAGACAAGATATGAAAAATGGCGATGGAGTTGGTGTAATTGATCCTCATGGCGATCTTATTGAAGATTTGCTTCAGTATGTGCCAAAAGAAAGAGCAAAAGATGTTGTTGTTTTTGATCCTGCGGACCAAGAAAGGCCGATGGGACTTAATATTTTGGAAGCAGATACTCCGGAACAGATGGATTTAGCTTCAAGTCAGGCAACGGAAATTTTTATTAAATTATTTGGTGATGAGATATTTGGTCCGCGCATTCAACATTATTTTCGAAATGCTTGTTTAACTTTGATGGAAGATCAAGAAGAAGGAGCAACGCTTATTGATGTGCCGAGAATGTTTGTTGATGAAGATTTCATGAAATATAGAGTGTCAAAAGTAAATCCAATTGTTAAATCTTTTTGGGCTCATGAATATGCGCATACCGGAGCGCGAGAAAGACAGGAAATGATACCATATTTTTCATCAAAATTTGGTCCGTTTATTACCAATTCAATAATGCGTAATACTATTGGACAGCCGAAATCAGCGTTTAATTTTCGTGAGTGCATGGATAATAAAAAGATTTTATTAATTAATTTATCAAAAGGTAAAATAGGGGATTTAAATACGCAATTACTTGGACTTGTCTGCGTTGCTAGGCTTCAAATGGCGGCGATGAGTAGAGTTGATATCCCTCAGGAGCAGAGAAAGCCTTTTTATTTATATGTTGATGAGTTTCAGAATTTTGCTACTGATAGCTTTTGTTCAATTTTATCTGAAGCTCGTAAATATGGTCTTGCTTTGATCATGGCGCATCAGTATATAAATCAGCTTACAGTTAGTAAATCAGGCTCTACCAATACTCAAATTCGCGATGCTGTGTTTGGTAACGTTGGTACAATGATGTCATTTAAAGTTGGCGCTGAAGATGGAGAATATCTTGCGAAAGAATATGCTCCTATTTTGACTGAATCTGATATTATCGGCATTTCAAATTATAAAGCTTATATAAAATTAAATATTAACAACACGACTTCTAGACCTTTTTCACTAGAAACTATTTATGATACGCAGGGAAGTAGTGCCAAAGTAGCTGAAATTGTTAAGCAATATTCAAGAATGAAATATGGTCGGAAAAAAGTTTTCGTTGATCAAGAAATTACGGCAAGAATTGGAATTGATGTTAATGAAGAGATTGATGTTAATCAACTTAAAGTTGAATAAATTTTTTAATAATTAATGTTTCTTACTCACAAACACTATCTCGGCATAAGAATTTCTATCTATTTGATACTCATTACTTTGTTTGTAATGGCAGTATCAATTATTCTGCTTGAATCTAGAAGATTTAGAATGGAAGCGCATGCAAAAAATGAAATTGATAATTTATATACTGAAATCGGAGCTTTGAATCAGGAAAAAATGGAACTCTATCAGGAATTTTTAGAAACCCAGACGCATTTAAAAACTTTGTATTCTACTTTAGCAGAAATGTCGCAATCAATTGATAATACAAATCAAGAAACAGCCGTTCTCGAAAAAGCTCTTGATAGCGCGCAAATAAAATTATCAGAACAAAATCAACATATTACAAACTTAATAAATGGAGTTGCGGAACAATCTAATTATAATGATTTATCGCAAGTTGACGGGATCTTAGATATTTTAATTATCGGTACTCATGGGAGTTTAAGCGATACTTTGATGGTCGCTAGAGTTTTGCCAGATAAAGGAAAGATTTTATTTGTTAGCGTTCCTAGGGATTTATATTATGGAGGGCGTAAAATTAATGAAATATATTATTATTACGGTGTAGAAAAATTAGAGGAAGCGATAATGAATGTTACTGGAATAGTGGTTGAGAAATATGCTGTTTTTAATTTGCAATCTTTTTTGACAATTTTTGATTTGTTATTTCCTGATGGAGTGGAAGTTGACGTTGCAAAGTCAATTTATGATAATGCTTATCCAACGGCTACCGGTGGATATAGTATATTTAGCTTGAAAGCAGGCAAACAAACTTTTGACGCTAATACTGCTTTAAAATATGTTAGGACTCGTCATGCAGATTCAGATTTTTCTCGAGCTAAACGTCAACAAAATTTTATTAAATCAGCTGTTACGACCCTTAAATCTCAAGATCTTTTGACGCATATAGATCAAAGTTTTGAGCTTTTAGAAAATTTGAATAAAATTTTGAAGACAAATATTGGTATTTTTGAGTCTTTGCAATATCTCAAGGATTATTCTAGTTATAGTTTAGATACAGGTTATGTCTTGGATACAGGCGTAAAAGAATTTATAAAAAGTGATGAAGAAACTGTAAATAGCCGTATTTTCACATCAACAACTAATGTGAATGGACAATACATTATTATCCCAGTTAAAGGCGAATTCAGTGATGTTTGGGAGTATGTAAAGTGGCTGAGTGAGAAATAAAAATCTCTAACAGACCTCAGCTAATTTATGTAATATTTTTTTCAACATTCCATTTTCTTTTATTCTCCAAATCCCCAAAGTTAATCCAGCCAAAAGCGCTGGAATGAGAATTAGCCAGAAATTTGTATTTGCTTGATTAATGTCGGCTGAATAAGCATTTGCAGTTTTGATTAAACTGAATTCTTTTAAGTTAAATAAATTTTTATCAGTTTCTTCTGCCAAAATTTCTATTTCTGATCCGCTTTGAAGTAGATTTTCGCTTAATTCATTATTAATATCTAAATTCTCTAAATTAACTTGAATTTTTTTATCATTACTTATTTGCAAATAAAGATATTGATCTAGTTTCTCAGCTACTTTGCCTGAAAATTTATAAAAAGTTTGATTTTGCCTGCCAGGACTTGGTTTATCTACCCAAGTCCAGTAATTTTCAGGTGCTACGTCTTGAGCTAAAGCATGTTTTATTAAGTGTTTTGATGAAATTTGTGCTGTATTTTCATTTATAATATTTACCATAGCATAACTTTGACCTTCGATTGATTTCTTATATTCAATTTCAGCTTTTAGTTCTTCTTCAAAATCATATAAAAAAAGATGATCTTCGTTATTGTCTAAAGCAATTTTTGATTCTTGGCGAGAAATTGTTAAATATGACTTTGCTTTGATTATTTTTTTGTCAGAGAAAATAAATTTTTTCTCACTTTTACTGTTATCCATTAAATACCAGTTGCCTAAATTGATATCTTTATCGCTGGCATTAAATATTTCAATCCACTCGTTATCTAATTCTTTGCCTTTTGGATTCGGCATTATTTCGCTTAAGAAAATTTCATCGCTTAAATCTCCATCTAAATATTTTTGGTTATTTTCCTTATTAGTTTCTTCGTCAGTTTGTTCGCTAAAAATATTTCCAGTGTTTGGGGTGGGGAAATCTGTCCATATCCACTCATTTTCAAATTTGGCCAAGCTCAAACCTTCTTCAGCTTTTTCATACTTTATTTGATCTTGCAATAAATTATTTGGATTGAAAAGTCGCATTTCATCAATATTATTATTCAAATTTAATTTTGAATCATAACTGTAGATTGTAAAAAATCCGTTTGCTGGCACAAATAAATTTTCTTCAAAAGTAAAAATTTTACTTCCATCATTGCTGTCATCTATTGACCAATTTTTAAGATTTACAGAAATAGTGGCTGGGTTATAAATTTCGATCCATTCCTGACTGTTATCTCTACCAAAAGGATTCGGAAAAATTTCGTTTAAAAACAATGGTTGAAAGTTTAAATTATCAAAATACTTATCATTTTCATTGTTTTCAAAATTTCCTAAAATATGCGAAATATTTTCCTCTGCTGGAGTTTGTGTATCTGTCCATATCCACTCATCATTAATTAAAGCATATGAGAATCCTTCTTCTGCCGTGTCTTTATAAAACACCTCATCAATAATTTGACCATCTTCAGTAATTAAACGCGCAGAATCATTACTTTGATTTAAAGTTATTTTTGTGGTTGAAGATTGAAAAATTAAATATTCTTTAGTTTTAATTTTAAATCCTTCTAAGGCAAAAGCTTTGCTTCCGCCGTCGATATCATCTAAAAAAAGTCCGCTTAAATTAATTTCTTTATCATTATTATTAAAAATTTCAATCCATTCATTTTCACTATCTTCACCTTCAGGATTTGGAAGTAGTTCAGTAATTTGAAGATTATAAAAATATTCCTGATCAGGATTTTGATTTAAAATATCTTTGTTTTGTATATCAATATCCGTTGATATATCGTTTATCGTTTTTGTTGATTGATTTGTTTCTGTGGCATTACTTTTATCATTTTCTCCTTCAACAACTATTTTTAAGATATCAGTACTTTTTTCATTCCAAGCATCAGTTACTGTTAAAATGATATTATATTCGCCTTCGGTATCAAATGTTTTAGAATTTGGATTTTTATTGATATTTTCAGTGTTGTCTCCAAAATCCCAATGAAATTTTAAATCATCGCCATCGGGATCATACGAATCACTACCATCTAAATTAATGGTTACTTTTTCTTCCCCAGTTGTCGCACCACTTTGGACTTTTATGATTGCTTTTGGGGGATGATTGATTATTTTATTTGCTGTTTCTTTGGTTGGGTTGCCAAAAATCATCCAAACTTGATTAAAAAGTCCGGCACTTTGAGCTTTGTCTGGGGCTTGAATGTTTTTTCCGCTTCCATAAGAAACTTGATCAATAATTTGTTCGTATTGGTTATAAAAAATAATTGAATCTCCGGAATTATTTAAATTAAATTTAGGGTTCTCAATAACAAAATAGGTTTTTGATTTAATTTCAGCATCCAAAAAATGTTTAGTTCCGCTTTCGTCCATTAAAAAACTTTTATTTAAATCCAGAGTTTTTGAATTTTTATTAAAAAGCTCAATCCATTCTTCATCATTTTCCGGATTGGATACGAATTCATTTATTACGATATCATTTTCTTTAATTAGATAAGGAATTTTAATTTCTGTTGTCTCGCCATCACTGTAATTTAATTTATCGTCAAGACTGAAAATCTCATAAAAATAATTTTGCTCTTCTTCAAAATCATAATCCTTGAAAAAAGATTCATTGGTAATGGCAATTATTTCATTTCCTTCAATAAAATCGCCTTTTGAATATTGTATTTGATTTTCCAAAGTCGCTGAAATGTTTTGAGTATTTTTGAGAATTAAGGCTTTTGAAATTGATTCGGGGAAAGTCCAGGAAAGGTTTGTGGAGGTGCCGTTGAAAGCAGAACTAAAGTTTTGAATATTGGATAGAGGTTGATTATCAATTAATGGGGGTGGGTTTTGAGTTGTAAGTTCTGTGCTATTTGTATTTTTTAGTTCAAAATTGCTATTTTCATATCCACCAGTGTGACTATTTAAGTGTTCTTGCCAGTTTGATTCAGTGTAAATGTTTAAATTAGGATCTTTCCTTTCCAGCGAGAAATTTTCTGTTTTTAAATATGTGAATAATTCAATGAAATTGCCTTCATGATCTATCAGGCCTATTTCTTCTCCGTCTTCGCTCAAAGTTGTCCATGAACTATCAATTATTGTTCCAGTAAAATTCGGGTTATTTGTTAAAAAAGTTCCTCCTTCATCAGCTATAATCGCAAATTCATTTGATTCCAGAATTAAATCTCCTTGAAAAGCGTTAAGTCCATGTTTCGTTTCCTGTTCCCAAAACTTCCATCCGTCTAAATTTATTGGATTATCCGAAACATTAAGAATTTCAATCCATTCGCTTCCTGAATTTTCAAAAGCGCCGATTTCATTTATCACCATATTCAGTTCATTTTTAGAATCAGCTTTGGAAATAGAATGAGAAATTAGAAGTAGATTGGCAATTATAGCCAAGAGCAGAAAGAGAAATTTTTTATTTAACATGGGAAGGAAATTATGAATTATGAATTATGAATTATGAATTATGAATTATGAATTATGAATTATGAATTATGAATTATGAATTATGAATTATGAATTATGAATTATGAATTACATTTGATTCACTTTCATATCATCTCAAGTTAAAATTTCTCTGAAAAAAGTGTTAAAAATTAAAAGATTTTTTGAGTTTTGAGTTGACAAAAAATAAATAATATGATTAACTTAGAATCTGTAATTTTATTTTTTAAATTTCAAATTATGTCATCAGAAATAAGTAATCCAATTCGGATATCAGCATTGCCATATGATAATGTGGATCAATTGGTGGAAATGTGGGAGAACCTTGATCCAGAAGAATTTAAACAACAATTTCAAGGTGATATATTTAAAGATAGTTTTGGAATGGATGGGCGAGATGCTGAGCCTGATAAAAGTTTCACTACTTTCTTAAGAAGAGTGAGAAATATAAATGATGCGGAGAAAAGGGAAGTAGTGATGCGATCGTTTATTGATATTAGAGATAAAATTCATCAAGGGGAACGTTTAACGGCTGAAAATTTGAAATTATGTAATGAATATCGATTATATAATTTAGCTGGAGCAAGAATTGAAGGAATAGAAGTTCCCGTTAAACTAGAAGGTGATCTTGGAAGACGTGGAGTGATTCAGAACGTAAGATTAGCGTTAGGTTGTGATATTGTAAGAGTCGCTTTAGTTGAAAATCTTAATAGTGATGTTGATGTTGTGTTTGGAGATGTTTACGGTGATTTGAAAATTGATAAGGCTAGAAATGTTAGGGTAAAAGGCAAAGTTAGAGGAGATTTTAATGCGGAAGAAGTAGGAGAAAATCTTTATGTAAAAGAAGTAGAAGGATATCTTAATGCAACAAAAGTAGGAAGAAATCTTTATGTAGAAGAAGTAGAAAGAGATCTTTATGTAGGAGAAGTAGAAAGAGATCTTTATGTAGGAGAAGTAAGAAAAGATCTTAATGCAACAAAAGTAGGAAGAAATCTTTATGTAGAAGAAGTAGAAAGAGATCTTTATGTAGGAGAAGTAGAAAGAGATCTTTATGTAGGAGAAGTAGAAAGAGATCTTAATGCAAGAAAAGTAGGAGGACGTCTTAATGTAAGAGGAGTAGAAAGAGATCTTTATGTAGCAGAAGTAGAAGGAGATTTTGATGCAAGAAAAGTAAGAAGAGATCTTTATGCAGGAAAAGTAGGAGGACGTTTTAATGCAGGAGAAGTAGGAGGAGATCTTAATGCAAGAAAAGTAGGAGGACGTTTTAATGCAGGAGAAGTAGGAGGACGTTTTAATGCAGGAGAAGTAGAAGGAGATCTTAATGCAAGAGAAGTAGGAGGAAATTTTGAGGTGGGAAAAGCCCAAAAAGTTAATGGATTACCTTTTTGGTTTTGGAAAATATTACACGCTGTAGGTTTACAATAAATTTTTTCAACAAAAAAACTCCCTAAAAGTAATTTTCCTTTCTTGATTGATATATTTCTCCAAATAATTAATTACGCTTTCGTTTACTGATTTATATCTTTTCTTCGACATGTATATATTCAAATTTAAATTAATAAATCTGAATAGAAGATCAAAGGCCTATAAGACAAAAATCAGAAGTCGTGATAGCTTTTTCAAGCTATCATAACTTATTTATTAAATATAAATGAAAATCACTTATAAATAATAATAAAAAGCAAATTATTTCATTAGAAGAATATATTTGAAATTATACTATCCATATCTATCTTAACTCTCAATCAATCAAAAAATGAAAGACGAAGAATGTCAGATAATATTTCTAATTTTCACAATTTAATCAAAAAATGAAAAAATTAATGAAAATTAAAAATAAAAATATTTTAAGTACAATTTCTCAAAAAAGTACATCATTACTTTTAGGGAGGCAGATCGTTTTTAACTTATTACAAAAGATTTGTATCCCTAAAAGTTTTTTGTTTTGTAAAAGATCAACCCTTCATATTAGTTTATCAAAAAAAAGCTTATAAAACTATTAACCGAAGAATAAGAAGTATAGGAGGTTAATTCCAATTCGACCTAATATTCTCAAGTACAACTGGTAAATTTTTGATTGTTAATCTATTTTCAGCTCTTTGTTTTGATTTTGCAGATTCTGTT